>Ga0247782_1000042_pt1 | contig 192259 bp, 138 predicted proteins | sample UWRJL019104C5_FD_179928 | JGI IMG/M metagenome (GOLD analysis project Ga0247782, IMG submission 179928) | Plant litter microbial communities from Arlington Agricultural Research Station in Wisconsin, United States - UWRJ-L019-104C-5 | ecosystem: Environmental > Terrestrial > Plant litter >... | reverse complement strand
AAAAAAAAACATGTAGAAAAGAAGAAACTGAACTGTCGTCTCTGCGCCATTCCTCACATTCATCATCATGCATCAGTCATCCGTGTATTCTTGGCAAAACAGGGCGCAAGAAAACCAATTACCGCGAAACTGTGCTATATAGTCTACATAAGTATAATGCCAGGTCCGAGCCTTTTGGATGGCGACAGTGTGCGCAATCGCGACCCATCGCAGCTTGGAACTTAAGTATGAGCTAGTGAAGCCGGCCTTTGATATTACCGAGTATGCCGAAATATCATCCCAGGATTGATGATGGCTATACAAGGTTGTTGCCGGAACGGGAGGGGACGAAGTTTTGTTAAGAGAAACAATGAGAAGGTTTTTCCCAACGCCGGGTATGCCTTTCTAGCCGTATGGGCTAACATTAAATCCTATAAATGCATACGGGTGTAGAAGACGGCTGGTAAGGAGGTACGCGTATATCCTAAGTTCGAACCGATTGAAAGTTCGGGGTAATAGCCGGCAAAGTTATTTTAATGTGCCTGGAGAGAGAATATATCGTGGATCGAAATGACAGGCTTTCACCAACGACGCCTACATAATTAATGAGAAGGGAACGTTGTCACTGGATGATAAAAGTTACTCACTGATAAGCTGCATGTAATTTGGCACGAGCAGGGCGTTGTCGTGGCTTGGTGGAAGTCTCGTTTGGTGGCGGTGGTGGAGGTAGTGGAGGTGGCGGTGAATCCTGCCTTGCTTCACTATCACTAGAATCCGGCCCCATGCCGAGGAGCTCTAGTTCCGTAGGCGTTAAAGGCGATCCTGTTGAGCTACGTCTACTAGGCGATCTACTTAAAGGCGACGCGGACGTAGGTGGACCAGGAAGCGATGGCCTCCTGCGTGCGCCCACTCTGGGACTAGCATCTGGGAGGCCAACCCCGGAATCCCGGGAAGAGTTCGCGGCCCGACCATTGCGATTGGGACGAGCCTGACGATGCTCTTCCTCCCATAGAGGGCTGGCGCTCTTGGGTCTTGGAGATAGCGGCTTCTGGTCGTCATCCGACTCGCACACTTCACCTGGTTCGGGAGAAGACGTTTTCGACCGTTTTCTAGACGGTCCATTCTCTATTTCTGATCCCCGCACGAGTTCACGGGGGTTGTGAAGCCTGTTCTTCTCGGCTTCTCTTGGCCGCTCGTAATAAAACTGATCATCCCTTGATTCGTGACTCTGCACGTGCTGGTATGACTGTCGATTCTGGCGATGCCCCCGAAGTCTTTGGTTGAAGTTCTTATCACGTTGCCTGTTGTTAATATTCTGGCGGTTTTGCTTCTTGTACATAGATCCCCCGCTAAGGGCACTCTCATACTCCCGTAACTTTGCCATGGTCATGTCTGCGGGCTTTACAAAGGCAGGATGGTGTTGTACCACTTCCCATGCCTTCGTTTTCCGGACATCCGTTGCAAATTCTTCTATGCTCTCGGCGGTGACGTATCTCGATATTATTGTCTCTTTGCCGTATTGTGGGGGCATTATAGGTTCATCAGTCCAGTTCAGTGGTAGAGGTTCCCTGATGAGGTCTTTTGTTATTTTAGCTGGAAGTTCATTAAAGATCATCTCTTCTTCCCAACTGGGATCGTCAACTCTGTTTTCATCAGTGGCCCCGGCATTTGAAGCCGTCCCGTTGCTTACGCGGTGCTCGGATTTCTCATTCTGGGAAGCGATTGAATCCTTGGTCGACTGAGCCGGAGGAGTCGAGTTTTGTGAACTGAAAGCTTTAGGGGGCCGATCTTGAAACCGGCGCTCGGAACGACCACGGCTCTTTGGCGAGTCATAACGTGACCTACGGTGATAACGCTCGCGGTCATGGCGGCTTTCAGAACGATGGTCAACTTGATCATGAGTGTCCCTTCTTTGGTCGTATGGGGTCCACTCCGCCGACCGATCATCGTGGCGGGCGGAATACGGGGGCAGATCGAAAGGCGGATACTGATGAGATTGGAGTGGATAGCTTCCAGGTGGTGGCAACCCTTGGTTTGGCGGGTAGGGCCGAGCTGGAGGAGCACTAGGACCATCATATCCATATTGTAATGGATTGCGGTAACTATCAGAATACGGTGGAGGTGGGCATGGAGGCGGCGGCCGAGGGGGATATCCATCTATATCAGAGGCAGGAGGATACTGGTCATAATGAGACTGAAAACCAGGCCTTGGAGGGGCGCCATAGGGTGGACCGGGTGGCAGACCGGGGGGGCGGTCATCATATCGGTCAGACGCAGCCGAATATGGTCGTCCATGAGACGGCCCCGGCGAGAGACCTGAGTGGTACTGATGATATTCGCCATAACGAGGTGGCCTATAAGCTGCTTCAAGAGGTGCCCCGGGAGGAGCTGACCGGGAGTGATGTTCATACGTATCTCGAGCGCTTGGATAAGGAAAACCGCGAGACGTCTCTCGGCCTCTATCGGGGGCTGGATACGGCTCATAGTGTCCTGGAAGCGGAGGTCGTGGTAATGGGGGTCCTATGGGTAGTCCTGGCGGCGGACCGAGATAATGGCCTTCGTAACTAGGACGGGGACAATATGTCGCGGGCGGAGGGGGAATAGGTGGCACACCAGGGGGAGGGGGAGGCAGGGGAGGAGGGTAGTGAGTGACAACAGGACCTTTAGTACGCTTCACCGATCCATGATAGTCATTACCCGAGGCTTGTCGCTTCCGAGAAGCCTCTAGTCCACTAGATAAGCCTTAGTAAAACTGAGTGAAGAGAAATGCGCATCGTATAGCAGAGATATACGTGTAAGTACACAGTACAATCTTACGAAGTTTATCTCCACATGTTCGAAATGCGTGAGGACAGGCGGTGGTTCATAGACATGCTGAGTGAACATAAGGAAGAAATATAGTGACTTACGCAGGTACGCGACGAGTATCCTCAGGGCAAGCAAAGAACATGTGCCCTTTCATGCCGCAATTGTAGCATTCGAGTTTTTCGGCGTCTTGCTCATAGGCACCATGGTCGGTCATCTTGCTTGTAGTATATTCAGCGCGCTGCCTTTCTCCGAACAGCTAAGCCTGCGGGAAGCTTGGAAGCAAAATGAGACGACTTCGTTTCTAAAAGCGAGAAGGCTAAGCTTAGCGTTGTTGATGTCGGAGAGACCAAGTTGAATAAATCCGAGACGTGAGATGGAAAGGACTTGAAGCTAAGGTGGTACAGTACAGTATAACTTGAGGTGGTGTTGAGGAACAGCCCCCAATAATAGGTAACCACTCGGACGGTTGGCAAGATGCTGGCTTCTATTGGCATACCTTACGTTTAAAGTGTCTTGATAACACACATCCTGCCTGAAGAGCCAGGAATTACTATAGAGGTGTAGTGGTCAGAGCGCGGAGACGCCCTGATGTCTTTGGTGAGATGTCGTGATATGCAATATTGTGATATGGTTTGAACGACCGGCAAGTTATCACGACGAAACCTTGTTCCGAAGCGGCAACGACGATAATTTGACAAGATCCAGATGAAACATGCCGTAGAATTGGACAGGCTCTTTCGACTTGGTCATCTACTGGTTTTGGTGACAGATTGTCGCTCAAAAAGAGCGAAGATAAGTAGGTTCAAGGTCGTGTAGAGTTTGTAGGTCTCTTACAAGACATCGATCGGGTACGGGCCGGAGGATCCACCATCCAATTACCATCACGACCACCTCAGCTGCAACGACAACGGGCTTTATAAATCGATCCTTATAGCGCGCAACCATTCCAGTCTACTACCTTAGTTGGCGATGGAACGTGAGGGGAAGAATGTAATGAAACGATATTATGTTGGCAACAAGATCACCATCGCGGTCGCGTGTTGAGGGTTGAGAGAGGCTGAGATGAGATGAATGTTGCACCAGCTGGATGAAATTAAGCTTGTTCCGGGCTCCAATTGGGCGCTGCTGCCCAAGCATCCGTGGACGCTGGTAGCCCGAGCCAAGAAGCCCCGGGGACCTTATAACCACCTCCCTACCTTCCCTGCCTGCCTACAACCTAATATTGGAGCCGGGCATTTACTCCAAAAGAAGGGTAGCGGCGACGGCAGAACTATGATCCGTGCAGCTTGCGGGGAGATGCAGTAAGTAGAGTTATCATCTCGTACAGCATATGTTTCTAGGAGAGACAATAGGGTAGACCGGTGCCAGATACGACTCGAAAATAGTCGATAATCGTCGATGACAATGAGAGAAATCTTCGCGAGAACGGTATATACCTAGTCAGGCAAACAAGTCAGGCCAGGTATTAGGTACTAGCCGTGCAACAAACCAGCGTATTCGATTCATTGCCTAGGTATAGGAACAACGGCGCGATGACATTATGAACAGGGCAAGGGCCTTTATGATACACAATAGGAATGCTTTCTGATACCACAATGGTGGTCTCTACAAGATATATAGGTAGTAGACAACGTATCATGTATCAGATATTGCATCGAACATTAATGGCCTCAGCCTCCAGCTGGTAGTATTTCCCTCCCGAATATAGTACTGCTGGGAGTCGTATTCTTAATATCGGGTACACCCTCTTAAGACATAGCAACGATTGAAAAGGATAACCTTCGACAAAAAGCAAGAGTCGTGCAGATGAGCAAACGTAAACCACAATACCTAATACTAAGGCCTTCAACCTGGGAGCCAAGAGTCACCATGTTCACTAAACACAGCTCTGACTTGGGCCGCAGTAATAGAAAAACAGAAAGTAAGTAAGAAATGTTATAAGCTTGGAAGGAAATGCTCGATAATACCATTGGATGCTTCACACTCTCCTTGAAAATACAGATTGTGTATGTTGGGAGAAAAAGACTGGGTTAGAATGGGACTGATAGAGAGTCTGTCGTCAGCAGCATCTACTGGCCCTGATACCTCACCTAACCTAGAGCTGATAAAGACCAGAGGGTTCTAAATATTGCGGGGCAGGAGAATGTGTCAGAGCACGGGTGTACCTGCCTAGAGCGTGCTGTAGTTAGTTAGGGAACACACATACGTTCAGCATACACGCCAATCACATATGTTGAAAATCCAGCAGTACAGGGAGAAGTTTCAATGTCCTTACCCAGTAATAGTGGGGTTGTCCTGCGTTAAAGGCACGATAAGGAGGTGCCCCCCTACCTGACGTTAATACCCAATCCGCAAGCAAGTATTCCTGTGCCTGGATGTACCGCGCCTTCAGTATGTGCTGCTATGGATCCCATCGAAAAACTGAAGCTCGGGTAGGTATTACGAAGCATGATCTCGTGCAGCGCACCTGGCTTCCGCTATTACCACATCACTTACTTTCCTTTGAGCATCATCCCTCGAGGCACCGTTTCCGCCATATCAATAGTTTATGCGATTCGCGTCTCGTAGGATAATTGTTACCTATACTACAACAGACAGACTCCTAGTAACTCGCTAGCTCAAACTCGACACCGGCTCCATGTGAGAGATCACCACAGTGGGCTTATTTTTGCCTCGTCGAACATGTTTGCGGATCCTGCTCGCTCTTCTTCACTCGATTTTGCATTTGCACGGAGCAAAAGGAAGCTCTCTGCGCCGCTGCGTAGGAGAGACATAACTAGCTTCTGATTTTTGGCTTTTGCGACGATTACCTAGCACCGCGAAAGGCTGCTACGTCATCTTAGAAAACTAGGTACCATGCCTGGGCTTCCTTGTACGTGCACAACCCGCGCCAAAGCTACCTGCATTGACCTTGCTTCATTCACTCCTCCCATACATAAAACTGACGAGCAAACTGCGTTATAGCTTCGGTCGACCTAGATGAATGCATCTCGCGCTTGTACAAAAAGGAGCTCCTGGCCGAACCAGTGATCGAGGCGATATGCGCGAAAACGAAGGAGCTGCTAATGCGTGAGAGCAATGTTGTCCACGTTCGCGCCCCCATAACCGTTGTCGGCGACATACACGGCCAGTTCTACGACCTGATCGAGATTTTTAAAATAGGAGGGTGGTGTCCGGACACGAATTACCTCTTCCTTGGTGAGCAGAAGCCATATGCGTCCAAATCATACATCATATAGCGGGCTGAGGACTCTGTCTAACCGTGCTTAGGCGACTACGTGGATCGTGGCATGTTTAGTGTTGAGACCATATCCTTGCTTGTGTGCTTGAAATTACGATACCCGGAGCGCGTGCACTTGATCCGCGGGAACCATGAGTCAAGGGGGGTCACGCAGTCATATGGCTTCTATACCGAGTGCGCGCGTAAATATGGCAATGCGAACGTCTGGCATCATTTCACAGACATGTTCGACTTTTTGACGCTGTCAGTCGTCATCAATGATCAGATATTCTGCGTCCACGGCGGCTTGTCTCCATCAATACACAGCATCGACCAGATCAAAATTATCGATCGTTTCCGCGAGATACCCCATGAAGGACCGATGGCCGATCTCGTCTGGTCTGACCCGGACCCGGATCGCGATGAATTCTCACTGTCCCCGCGGGGTGCTGGCTATACCTTCGGAGCGCGTGTTGTGAAAAAGTTCCTGGCGGTTAATGGCATGAATCACATTCTACGAGCGCACCAGTTATGTCAGGAGGGATACCTCGTCCTGTTCGACGATCACCTGAGTACCGTATGGAGCGCACCCAATTACTGCTATCGCTGTGGTAATATGGCAAGCGTGCTAGAGGTCAGCGATACTGGTGAACGGCACTTCAATGTTTTCGCAGCAGCACCAGATAATGATCAGCATAAAGACCTTCAGCAGGGCGAAAAGACGGCCGATGGTAACGCACTGCCGGATTATTTCCTCTAGGACCAGGAAGGGATTTGGGTGATATTCAGGACTTGATAAAGGAATTTGTGCGCAGCCACCCCGACAAGGAGGCTGAAAAAACATTACGCCAGCCGAAGTTTGCTGAGGAGCGCCATACCTCCAGCGCGTCGAGCGAGTGACCTCGCCAACGACGATAATCGATGTAAAATCAAACAGATGGACCCCGCTGGGCATGCCGTCCTCTTCGGCGCGCCAAGCATGAAGAATTAGTTGATGGACACGATAGAACTACCCTTAGGTTTTTGAAGACATTGAACTGGTCGGTATTATGCTTGATTACCTAACGCTAGCGGGAAAGGGGAATGACAGGTCAAAGTAGAATAATCAGCATTGTTTGTGTCTCTGGCGTCCTAGCATATAGTCCACAGACATTGAAGCTAACACAAACCTGGTTACACTGCAAAAGTACGCTCGCGTGCTCTTTGAAGCAATATAGCAGCCATGTTATTTATTCTTAATTTTTGGTACTTCTTTCTCCCTTTCTTTTAACCGCAGCAATCAATACCAAGCGGTCCCCCTAAGCTTTTAGGGAAAAGAGACTTTGATGTGTTCTGATTTGTGATGGAATGATAGAAAGGGGAAAGCTATCGTGAAGCCCTTTATTTAGTTTGTCTTTTTCCTCTCCTTTTTAGTGCAGAAACATGGTCAGGGTTTTAAAATATCTCACCCTGCTAGGCAACAGTAACATAACAACATAAGATCTTGCAAAGAACAACTTAATTGTTTGTGGCTGGGTCTACAGAAACTGTAAGAAGAGAACCGACTTGACTTCATGCATCATCAAAACAAAAGACAGAAAAAGAAAGAAAAAAAAAGCCAAACAGCCTCCTAGAGTCGAAATTTATTTCACATCTGTACCACCGCATTTTGTCTATCTGACCATACACCATCACACCGCAGCAAAACACTCTTCCACAAACCCTATCACCCAATGTTGGTGTTGTTGTTATCCCGTTGAGATTGAAGTTGAGAAGGATATGTAGCGGACAGCCCTTTTTTGCTTCCTTTGTCCATAAAATATGTATGTATGTATGTATGTATGTAGTCAGCGAGTGATCAATCCCTGAAAGTACGCAGCTGGCTTGCTTTTCTCTTCTTGATCGTTGTAGTAACTTCTTTTATTTCTTTTTCTTTTTAATTGACTCTTTGCTTCTTCGTCTTTTCTTTCTTGTTCGCTTGCCATCAGGCTATCTGTTTCTCATGTCTCACCATAGCCCGTTTGTGAAAGCTCATGCCAAATGTTTGGGTTCGTATCGTCATCTTCGTCATTCGTTATGCAAAGCTTGGGTTCTCTTTTCGTATTCGTTCGTCACAATGACGCTAATCCCTTGTCGAAACCAAAGTCCAAAGAGTAACTGACTGGCTACCCTAGCCTAAAAACCATATTATCTCGGATGTTTTCAAACTGAGAGCGCCACATTTAAGTACAGGTCCTCCATGGATGGTTCGATTTCGGCCAGTTTTTTCGTCTACCAGTCCTTAGCAATGTCGAAGCTCCACTCGAACTGGAGATGTTGCTTCTTATCGTCGTCAACGAAGGTAGAAACCGCGTTATAGTGGCCACGTGCAATCATTCCGGAAGGTGCGTCTTCCTCTTGGACTACGAAAAGGAAGAGTTAGCTTCCAAGCCCCTCATCATTGTAATGGTGAAACTTACATCTCTTGGTATAAGTGGGCTGTAGGTTTGTGTTGGGAGCGTAGCTTCCCTGTGGTTCTTGTCAGAGTCTGGACATAAGGAAATTTTGAAAATATTTTGTTGGTTTTATGCTAGACTTACAAGCATCTCATTATCCTTGCTGACCCTAATGCCCTTGCGCTTGACTGTCTGAACGTACTGCAGACCGCTGAGAATCTCGTGCTGGACACGGAAGGTCGCTACCATGGTGAACTTGGCTCCCTCCTTGATCTTGAAAGGCTTGTCCTTGAGGGTGCTCTCGCTGCTGGGCTGGGAGAGGTCAATGGTGACTGGCGGGCGGCCGGGAGACTCCATAGTGAGCGACTGGATGATGCAAACTCGAGGATCGTTGGGGTTAGAAAGATCGGTGCCGCCTCCAAGACCCAGTGACTTCTTGTATCGCTGAAGCGATTCGTCGTTTGCATCTGCACTGAACTTAGTAACTTTGACATTTTCATCTGGCGTGATAACAATTGAAGTCTCGTAACGCTGAATGACTTCATCTTCTGGTTGTGGATTAACAGAGCTAGGGGTTGCACTCCTGGTCGTAATGACCTGCCTCTTTATCATCGTGTACTCCTTTGTAGATCGACCCGGGCCTAAACTTCTATAATTTGCCTGATTACCAACACGAAGAACGGCGTCTCATGTGTGGATAGGTATTCAAGCAAACTGATCGCTATTTGGTTACAAAGAACCGCCCAATTAGTGTATTTCGGACAGAAATGTTGTTCCCTCCGTGGGTATGCCAAGTTCAAGGCCATTAAGCTCGGTGATTTGAGGGAATCTTAGGCCACCTAACAACGACTTTCCATATCTTTAATATTGGTGAAGGCCGGCGATTTGTCACAGAATGTTTGCCCCATGTGTTAGAAGTGAATGTAACAGCATGGCGGAGGTGAGAGTCAGTGTGCTCAGGCAGCTAACATCCCTATGCATGGAGGGCTCTGATGTTGGAGGATAAAAACTCCAGTTCGACGGATCTGTGGTCTGCAAAGTAGACTCTTGTCGAATACTGTTTAGCAGCCCCAACCACTGCTATTGGCCGTCCCAAAACACCCATTGCAGGCCAGCATCACTGGCCTGTTTGGCGGCTGCTGCACATGCTGCCCAGAGCTCCGCTCCTGCCTTTGGCATTCTGGGCTTGTTACATGTGAAGTCGGCGCCATAGTCCTAAGTTTGCATGCAGCCATCTATTGGCTGTCTCGATTCCACCAACCGGGCCCGGGTCGATATCAGGAGTAACAAAGAAGAAGCAGTATTGGCGACTTGCAACAAGAACAAGAACAAGAAAGAAATATCAGTTTCATACCCATATTTTGGTACTCAGCTAAGCTCTGCTTAGGCTGTGACAGCTTGTAGCCCTGAGTCTCTTCGGGCAGATGGTCGTTGTCATCATGAGACGCCATCGTGGAGAGAGGACGGTTGTAAACAAGTAAGGGCGGGAGAGAAGCCAGGTAAATGTACAAGATATGGAATGATCTAACCGTGGCGACTGCCTCTAGGTGCGTCTGTAAGGAAACCGTACGTTAACGGATTCTCACCAGCAAGGAGAAACAATCGATACAGATAATACGTATAGGAAGTAGGGGCTTGACGTTTGGGTTTATTTCTCTAGGGATGAGGTGAGGTGAAGTTAAGTATAGGAGATGGGATGATTGGATGTCACAAAGCTGCTGATCTCGTGTTTTGTACTGCGGGACGCTGGGCAATGGTGGGGCTTTTTGGGCTGGGTCATTGTTTGGGTGAGGGGCAGCATGAGGCACAACCCCCTTTTTTGCCCTTTCTTGTCTCAAGATAATAGATATGAGAGAATCGACTGATCTCCAAATTGCAAAGGTGGGAAGTATGCACTTAAAAGCATACCAATATACAAGTATATAGAATAGAACTACCCTTGTATGTCATTCTGTTATAACTGACCGCTCTGCCCTGTCTATTATTGACAGCATGTTTAAGAGGAGTTGAACCTATCTAGTACTACTATGCGTGACCACAATGTTGTGAGCAACTCAACAATGTTGATACATACCTCCTGAAGATGGGACTAGTAACAGAAAACACATACATTGGTACACAGTTTTGCAGCCGTAAGTTGCTTACCTAGCTACGTTTGCAAAAATCGTGGCCAAGAGGTGGAGCAGACACCTAGCTCTATCTAGGTCTCGGAATGCAACCCAGAGAAACGCGTAGGCAAGACAGGTCAAAGGTGGGTGGATATATACTATCGAGCCAATACATACTATCAAGTAGTATCTAGGACTTACATGATAACTAGAAAACCCTTCACCTTCACCAAATGACAAGATCGTGGCCTCTGACTCCTGTTGTTCTAGCTGGTAATGGAAAACTTGCGTTTGTTTATGCTAAACTGACTGTATTATCTACCTGGCAATTTCCTGCTAGTAGTTGACCTCTCAGCCTTGAAGGTATCAACTCGCTTAAATAAGTGCCCATCTTCGTTATCCAGAAGAAATGTCACCTACAGAGCTGGATATCCTATCATTCACTTTGTCTCACCTTAAAGCGATTGGGAGTTGAATACAGGCAAACTTGACTTCAAGCAGGGCATAAGCAATAGTTGGTGAAGGTACTTGGGGTATTCAACATACCTCTCTGACCTCGCGTAGGTACATCATATCAAGCTGTGCTGCCCATTAGGTAATAGTATCTATCTGTGTACCTACATTGGCAAAAGAGGAGAAAAGCGGAGACAGCTTCAAGGTTTGGAAGTTTAATAAGCTTGCGGCTGCGAGCCAGTGGGATTAAATTGGATATTTCCCAAACGAGGTGTTGGTCTGAGCTTTTTTTGCGTATCGTCCAACATAAGTACCACCTACAGCGGGTGTGTATATACCTACAGCGTATTTCTGACCGTCTTGTCTGGTATTATCAAGCGGGGTCAGATTCGCCAGCAATCTGCGGAGTGCAGGGGTGATTTTTACACGTCGCTACATCTGTACGTGGGTTCAAGGTTGGCACCGAGAAAAATTGGAGCCCACATCGGATATCTCCTCGCTCACTGGCGACCGTGGCAGCCCTGTCAAGGACCAAACCTATCTGAGCACCTGCGTCTCCCTTGCAAATTGGTCCTGGGCTCGCTTCCCCAACCAGATCCAACCAAAAGCCTTCATCTTCCTCTTCGATTCTCCAGTAGTTCCTTCCCACACCACTTTTCCCTTTTCTGACCAAGCCTGCCCTCCCAGTCTCTTCCGAACAGAGGAAGGGGAGGAAAAAAAAAGCCCAGGGTAAAAAAAGCGACCAACACTTTGCGCCGGGTGTTACCACCTACGGGTAGACAGGTAGGTAGCTAGGTATAGACAGACCCTTCCGTCTCCCTCATCCATCCACACCTGTCACTCATCGATTATTGCCTCCTACCTGCCGTATCTCCCAGGTGACATCCTCAGGTCAATTGGTCTTGACTCGCTATTGCATCTGTGCCACATCCTCTTCTCCTGTATCTCCTTCAAGTTGTCTTCCCCAGTTTAGACGATTTGAAGCCCTCATTTTACCTGTTGCCGGATTTCTTTTATTTCCTCCATTTTCGTTTTCTACGTTTAGACCCTGTCCCCCAACGTGAGTTACTAGATCCATCACCCCAGGCGGCCCGCGCATTCGAGCTCCTCGTCGCGCCCCGAATGGCGACCCTCGAATCCGCGACCTCGCGCGACCCAACCATCATCATCAGCTAACCCGCGCCATTTGAACCAGGTCATTTCTGCATAGGTCTCTCTTTTATTTAATCAGCATTTTTTATTTCTTATCAGCTGTCGCCCGCCACTACGCCCGATAGTGTCTGGTTCGAATTTTCTCGTCGCGTCAATTATCCGATCCGATAAATCTATCAAAATGGTGGCCTCGCGACATCTTCCCGGCCAAACTAACCCGTTAATGACGGAGGATGTCCCAACCTGTAAGATACTGCGCTACGTCGCGTTTTGTCATAGGTTTCGGTTTTTGGTTACTGATGCGTGTGGTAGATGCCGACCTCGTGGCGCGCCGGCGTCTCGGTCAGACCAAGCTGACCCCCAAGATGGTGGCCGCCAATGCCGCTGCGGACGTTGACCCCGCGGCCCTGGGTGCATTTGACTATGCGCACCTTCGAGCTCCTCTGCCGAAGGGTATCAACTCGGGCATTTTCAAGTCCTCGCCTAGCTCGTACTTCCTCATGCGCCGCAGCCAGGATGGCTACGTTTCCGCAACCGGCATGTTTAAGGCCACCTTTCCCTATGCTGAAGCCGCCGAAGAGGAAGCCGAGCGCAAGTATATAAAGTCGCTACCTACAACGAGCGACGAAGAGACGGCAGGAAACGTGTGGATTCCTCCTGAGCAGGCTATACAACTCGCTGAGGAATATGGTGTCACTCCTTGGATAGCCGCCCTTCTCGACCCAGCAGAGATTGCCATAACGAATACGCCAGACAGCCCTCCGAAGAAGATCGCCGCTCCCCCAAAATTCGATCTTACAGGCCTAGCTCAGCCTGCTCTGGCGCCACTCACTCCTTCCTCACTACCCCGGAGTACTCGTGGCCGTCGTTCTGCGAGCCCTTCCAAAAAACGAGCTTACGCTTCTCCGCGCAAGCGATCAACCAAAATATCAACTTCGCAGACCACTCCCGCCGAAGTCACTCCCGTCGCAGAGGAGACTGAGACCGAGACAAACGGCGCGAAGACGGAAGATACCGTATCCACGGCCCCTACTGAGGATCTCACAATGAAGACAACTGAGAAGGAGCCCGAGGTTGTTTTTGCGCTAACCGAGGAAGAACCAAAGATACATATCAAGGTCGGCCAGGAAGTCCAATTCAACGCAGGTGTTGAGACGAAACACACGGCTGTGGAGATTGACTTGCCCGTTACAGACGGTCCTCCCAGTGCGGAGGAAGCTGCGCAAATGATCGAGAAGGCGAAGGAGATGGTCGCAGCCGCAGCCGCTGAGAACGCCGAAATTGGCAGTGTCGAGTTATCTAGCGAGAATTCTAAGGGAAAGCGCAAGGCGGACGAGATTGCTGTCGACGAGGAGGACGAGCAGTCAAGTGAACCAGCCGAGGAGCATAGATCCAAGAAGGTCAAGACGGAAGTCCAGTTGAGAAAAGAACGCGTCAGAAATCGAGCATTGGTTGGTCTCAGTGCGACGCTTGCTGTGGGGTAAGTTGTTCCACGAAGTGCTTTCTTAAAATGATCCCACGACTGACTGTTTCCAGCGCTTTGATTCCTTACGTTATGGGCGTCTTCTAGGAACAGCCGCTTTAGTGATTTAGTATAATTCCTCATGATTGATTTGATTCCTCGCGCCATACAGCTTTGTTTGGCCACGGATAGGAACAAAACGGTCCTCGTGGCTTCAAGAAAGCTGGCAGTCCCAGCCATCCCCTTTTCCCGTTACCCGCTTACACACATACCCCCAGAAGCTGCGACTCAGGTAGCTAGTAGTTTTGACTGATATTTTCCCCGCCATCAATAAGATAGCATATGTATACACCCCCTCAAGATTACGGAGATTCGGTTGGATGAGTGGGAAGGTTCTACAATAAAATAATGATCATTCGTTCAAACGTGCAGTTTCATCTGTTTCGTTCATGTGAAATACTAACTAGCAAGCTGCGTCTAAGTCTGCGCTTATCCAAAGATGTACCAAGATAGTAGTGGTATTGATCATTGTTTTCATTGTTTGTCAGGTTCCCAGCGTCAGCTACCATGGTCGCGACACTTTACTACTGAGAGAACCAAAAATTCTATGAAATTGTTGCTCACTCATACGCCTAGCTGGGTTCTTCGGTAAGTCAAGAACCTCTTCCGTTCTTCATCGTATGTCGGCTGAAGGCCCCATACACGGTCGGGTCGGACATTTAGGTAGCGTGCGCGAAAAACCCTTCCTTAGTCGAGCTGTCTGTCGATTACGTGAGATCATATACGATTTATACAGTACTAGTAGCCGCTTGATCGTTTTCATCCCGGCCTATGGCTCTGGTCTTGCATCCATTAGTCACACAGAGCATGCTCCCTACCGAGCAAGACTTGTTCAACATGGCACAGGGTCCGGCCATTTACATCGAGAAAGGACTTATTCTCAGCAATACGTACAAAACCTAAAGAGGCCGTGTTTTCGTCCGCTGCTTTACTGCCACCCGCGGTTGCGGGACAGTTCGTACCACCAGTTCCGCAACATCCAGCCATCAAAGTCAGTAATCTGGGTGGCGGATCCCGCATTCATGATGAAGTTGGTCACTCCCGTGGGCGTCCAGTCTAGAAATCAGACATGTTAGTTAAACCGTTAGACAGGAGGCCATAGCATCCACTGTAGGGATGGAGAGGCTGCATTTTCATCTTACCATAGACTATAACGTTCTGTCAGCAGATGTACATACACTTGAGGGCTCTTTTAAAACTCTAAACACAGGAAGAATACTTACAATCGTCAAGACCAAAGGTATGGCCCATCTCATGTAGTAAGATATGAACGTTGGGGCTGCTAAGGGCACTCATGAAGTACTCTCGTCCGATCCTCTGGCCCCAGTCACCGCCGGCGCCTCCCCCGAAGCCGTCAGTCAGCCAGAGTGAGTGGTCATAGTGGGCGTTGGCGCCGCCGGGGCAGGAGCCATAGTTGCCGTCCTGGTGGAAGAAGCGGCCACATGCCTCGGCGCACTGCGGGGCGCCGCTCGAGTCCTTATCCGTATAAACGGTGATGCCGCTGGTGGAGCCCTGGAGGAGGCTCTTGTCCCTCACGGCCCAGCCGACGACGTTGACGGCGATGTTGGAATAGGGGAAGTTGTCGTAGCCGTACAGCCACTGGAACCACTTCTGGTACTGGGCCGCGTACACCTGGGCGACCTGCGCCCTCTGCGCCTCGGTTATGCTTGCGCTCGACTCCCACCGCACGCACACGTTGATCTTGCCCCCCGTCGCATGGATCTGGTCCCACCCGTAGTTCCTGAAACCCCAGAAGTTCGAGTACGTCGACACGCAATGGTCCCATACCTGCTTCAGCGGTGACGCGAGGTTAGAGGGGGGACTCCAGCTCGCGCGCGAGAAGACAGGGCGGTCCCAGAGCCGGGCGGCTGCGGGGCTTGAGTGCGATGTTGAAGATTCAGGGACGCTGGACCATATACTACTGCTCGTGTCGTTGGATGATGAGAAGTTGAGCGCCGTCGCGGACGCCGCTAGCGCAAGGGTCAGGGGTGTGGAATATCTCATCTCGAACGTGTTTGCAGTCACAAGATAGTACAAGACGGATCGGAGTTATCCTCCTCAGCAACTAGATCAACATCCATCTTGAGAGAGGCTTTCGAGTACACGTATTTATGCTGTCTTTCACGGAGCTATTCAAACTCGCTTTAGGCGGAATTTCGAATAACTTCGAACGAAGTTTCCAATGCCATTGGAGGATTCGACGCTAGCTGCCAAGACGATGGAGAATTAAGGAGTTTGATTTTCCCGTGTCTCTCTGACAGAGTCCAAGCAAGGCTTTCCTTTTAGCTACTCTATTCTCTTCGGTTGAGGCCTCTCCGACAACCAGAGACGGAAGTCGTGGTTCGTTCCTGACAGCATGTTTCGAAACACATTTATACACCTATCCCTGCTCCTCGATGTCTCTTGGTTATGCTTGTTTAGTCACGTTGCTATGCAGAAGGATGAGAATATAGCTCCCGACGTCCTCAACTGTACGCATATAGTGGTTCTTTCCACTGGCTGACGAGATCAATAGACCCAATACTTTTTTTTTTTTTTCCGTTTCCAGTTGCTCTAGCCGCAGCAGTGATTGTCCGGGCGACTTTTCATCCGACAACGGCCACTCGTTGTTAGTAGCGGTCTTTCTAGCTACCCTTTATCTAGGGTTCGACTATGAGGTAATAGGTAAGCTCTCGTTAATAGGCAAACAGTGATCGATTGAGAACTAGGAGACTCGCATGAGTTCCATCCCAATGGGCACCTGTGTCTATTCAGGCACCTAATTCTACAGCATATTGTTAGTTTTGGTAGGTAGACTGGTATAGGTGTAGTAGACGGCCAAATGCTGGATACTAACCCAAGCTTCTGGCCAAGGTACAGACCACAAGTTGGTCTACGCAGGTAGGTACCTACTGGACTTCTACTAGTACAGAAAAGCTTGCCTATGATTGGCTGTAATGTGAAATACTCAGACCCGTATTCTGTACCTGCACGAACAAGGTTTGCTAGTGGCTGGTTTCCAAGCGAAAAATCTTTGCCATAAATTAATTTTCGTGCCTCTGCTGCTCTCCATTCGATCTTTCTCTATCAGCTCACATTTTTTCCCTACATCGCATATCATTGAAAGTATGCAGCAAGCGCCTCGTTTGCACGTTTCTTCCTTGATCATGTAAAAACTATTTATTCATAGGGCTGGAATATGCCCTGGACTATTGGTTGATCATCAAAAGATGCGCGCGTGACCGCCCTTTTCTGTGTCCATACTCGGCGATCCTGGCTTAGGGGCTCTGGGGCTTGGGAGCTTGGGGCTAGAGCCGGCAATGGTCGGTTCAGCTGCAGCGCTCTCGGGTAACTGTACCCCGCGAACATGGAGAAAGCTTCCCATTCCAATTGCTCTCCCTGCCTTCCCTACCCGCCTTATCACATCGCATTTCTGTCTTATTGGTAATAGCTTTAAGCTGTCTCAAGCTCCAAGGCATGCATTCGAGCGGAAAGCGACTAGAAGTCAGGTAGCAGAAGCAGAAGAAGAGCAGGATTGAGCTCGTATATCGCCCCGTTAACATGAGGCTCCATCGGTTACTCGCGAGCACACCAGGTGCTCAGCGGCGGGCCTTTTCAACCTCACCGAGGCGGCTCGATAGCTATGGCTTCATAGGTATTGGCCAGATGGTATGTCTTGAGCACATTTAAGTACAAAGTTAAGGTTAACTGACATTCTCCCGCAGGGTTACCAAATGGCCAAGAACCTTCAATCCAAGCTCTCTCCGTCCGACTCGGTACATATCTTCGATATAAACAAAGATGCGATGCACCGGTTAGCCGAAGACATGCGGGCATCGCACGCTAGCGGCGCTGCCGTCAAGCTAGCGAACAATGTGGCAGACGCTGCGAAGGATGCTGTAGGTTTACCCCCATTACTACCCTTCAGGCCGTTTGTTCTATCCTCCTTTCTATGATGAGCATGTTCTATCTATGATCTAAGTTGGGGCCAGCTTGCTGGTCTTACCATGATTATCTCTTATACATAAAGCCAATCCTCTGAAAGAAAGCGAAAAGCACACTGTTTCTTCTCATCTTTGACCGCACTAAGAAAAACATCAAGCTGACTCGTCCAAAGGACACGATTATAACAGTACTACCTGAACCATCGCATGTAAAGGGCGTTTACTCGGAGATATTAAAATCTGGTCTTCCACAAAAGGACAGAATATTTATCGATTCCTCGACCATTGATCCCTCATCATCACGCGAGGTCGCTAAATGGGTTGCCGATGCAAGGCACGGCCAATTTGTCGATGCCCCGATGTCGGGAGGTGTTGTTGGCGCCACGGCCGGCACGTTGACATTTATGCTCGGGTCTCCAGATGAGCTAGTACCCAAGATAGAACCTGTCCTTCTGCGCATGGGCAAGCGAGTATTACACTGTGGCGCACAAGGCACAGGCCTGAGCGCAAAGCTCGCCAACAATTACCTGTTAGCCATAAATAACATCGCAACGGCTGAGGCGATGAACCTCGGCATCCGTTGGGGCCTCGACCCTAAGACACTCGCAAATATCATAAACGTAAGCACAGGCCGATGCTGGCCTTCCGAAGTCAACAACCCCGTAAAGGGCGTGGTAGAAACGGCCCCCGCTGGTCGTGACTACGCCGGTGGCTTCGGCATCAGCCTCATGAAAAAGGACCTCAACCTAGCTATTATGGCGGCTAAAGAGGCAGATGCAAAGCTTGAGCTCGGCGGACGCGCTCGCGAAGTCTACGAGGATGCCGAGAAGGTCGAGAGCTGTAAGGGCAGGGACTTCTCAGTTGTGTATCGGCTCATTGGCGGAAAGGAGTGATACGATATACTATTGGCGAGATGTTCGAATGAAAAATATAAATCAGTAAATGGCTATGTATTATGACTCTATTCTGGCTTCTTGTGAACTGGCCATGCGGCCTCAGTGGTCTTGCAGCAATTGCATTGTAGTTTGAGCACATTTCTATGTTCCTGCTCTTCTAAAATTCCTTACAAATATGCATGATGGAAGCCTCTTCGAGTGGTTATCAAACATATCCCATAACCAGTATCACTACACCAGCTACGTATCCAGTTGAGCACAAGGGTTTTTCAACATGACTCTCAATACCCGATAGAAGGAATCTTGTATGGCAATAATGACCTGCCCAAGTCGATAGGTAGGTATAGGTAATAGGTAGAGGGATACGTGGACGTAGAGGCATAAGTGTTTATATATGTATTCAAGAATCGAGGAATCCTTCAAGCTCAGCTTTTTCATCATCTTCCTCGCTCTCGGTTTCCTCATCCTCGTCCTCGTCCTCATCATCGCCACTATCATCAACTTCTTCTTCCTCTTCCTCATCCTCTTCTTCATCTTCTTCATCTTCTTCCCCTTGCTCCTCCTCTTCATCCTCAGCAAGGAATTCATCAAGCGTCATATTTCCAAGTCCACCAGTAGCAGCCCCAGCCCCAGCTCCAATTCCAGCTCCATATAGATCATTACTCGAGCCACTGCCAGTATCGCGGAGCACCTGGGCAGCAGGGACTGCCCTACCATACTCGTTCGCAGCAGCAGCAGTATCTTGCCCGCGCAGTTTCGGGTCCGGCTCATGGCCTTCCTGGACCCAATCTGGCAGGGACTCGTAGCCGCGGAGGCCGTGGATGGCGTCGCCGCCCGCAAGGACGAGCGTGGAGGAGCCTAGTAGGAACCCCTTACGTATCTCCGAGGGGCTCGGCGCTTGCGGCGCGGGCTTCGGCGCCAGGAGCATGAGCGAAGCGAGTTGAGGAACAGCGAGGAGAGCTTTGTAGAGTCTCGTCCGATCGCGCAGATCGTATGACGTGTCGTAGCGGACTAGTAATAAGACATAATCCCACAGCCTTGCTATTGGGTGGTCCTTTGATGGAGTGAAGCCTGGCGGAGCAGGTCCCTCCCCGTCCTCTTGCCATGGAGGCTCTGACTGAGTCTGATTCTCGGCCTCCCGATTAATGTGGTGAAGGTATACTTTCGCGGCAAGTAATACGACTTGTCGCTTAGCGACCTCGGACTCATTGGCGAAGTCCTTAAGCAAGATTCGCAAGACATCCGCTGCGATGTTGTTTTCTCCATTTATGCCGGAAAATTCGCCCACGAGCCAGATGATAGTCGCCCGAGCCTGCGGGTCTGTTGCCGAGTCTAGATTCTTCGCCAGTCTTACTACTGTGCCCATGTGTGCCTGAGGGTCGAGTTGGATAAGGTGGCGGATTACGGTCAGTGACTCGGCGGCAAGGGTGCCGTCGAGACTTGTTATCTGTCCCAAGAGCAACCGCATGCACCGTGGTGCTGTAGTCGGATCTGCCTGTGCGCAACGGCCAATAGCACGGACTGCTTCGCGAACTAAGGCCTTATTAGACCCGCGAGAAAAATGTTCCAACTCGTTGAGGATTAGGCTCTTCGTTTGAGGCGGGCTGTGAGGGAATATCAAGGTAAGGACCTCGAGTTTGAGCTCCCATACAGGGGCAGTGTCCGTACCACGCACGAGAAAATGGGATGCATGCCTTACGAAAGGGGCTGGGTGTGCCAAACAGACAGACACTATATTGTAGAGCGCTATTTGTTCGATGTCCTGGGCACCTCGTAATAAAGCAATCAAGGGTCCAACGGCGGCCGTAGTATAGTCTGGTGTACCTATTTCTGCGTAGCAGCGAGCAACAGCGATAACGACGCCAGAATTTCGACTTTGTAACAGGGGTTTAATCCCGTTTAAGAGCAGAATGAGGTCCGGATCAAGAACTACGAGCTGTTCTCCTTTAGCTTCTGACCCCCTTTGTGTTTCGCTCTCGCCGTAGAACTGCTGAAGGTCTACCGGACTATCGCCGGGTTTCGCACTTCTCGTCCGACGGGGGAAACATTTCCTAGCATACACCGTCATCATCCTCAGCATGGCTAACTGACTCCACTCATCCATGTCGACGATCTTTTTGATGAGGTTTCTATAGTGCCTGTGAATCAAATCGATACGATCGGGGCATATTTCCATGAAAGCGCTGACGGCTGCGCCAGCGACAAAGTACTGCTTGTCGCCTAGGAGCGTCACTAGATATTCTAGTAATTGCGGAAGGGTAGAAGGTTCGAGACGGTAGCATTTTGGGATAGCAAGAGCGGCGGCCTTGCGTACGTGCGGTGACATGTCTCCTACGCCTTTCTTTATAGCCAAGGATACGATCTGACTTATAACAGGAACTCGGATGCCGGACATGGTTCGTAGAGCTAGGGCGCGCACTTGAGGGTTTGTATCGGACAGGGACTTTTGTATTGTGTTGATAGAGAGCAGAGCCATGTCGGGTTCCTGTTCGGCATGGTGGATAAGATATATGTAAACAAGCTTCTTTATTTCTATGTTCGGCGAGGCTACATTTTTGACGACGGAGGAGAAGAAGGGAAGGGTTCGCTGCTGGCGGTACATCATCTGTTTGCAGAACTGGGGGTTAACAAGATGACCCGCGGAGGCCTATTCGACGAAAGGGAAGCATACTGCGATGACACGCCGGAGCCCATCTAGGATCTCGCGATCTGTACGGCTGTCGAGCAGCTTTTTGAGCTGGGGCGTGGACACAGATCGCGTGGTGACACGACTGCTCCGGGCAGCCTGGGCAGCATCGAGAGTGAGCTCCCGAGCTACAAAGTAAATAGCAGGTTAGCTGAATATGAACTGGTATCTTTGTGACATCTATATTGTCCTTACCGCTCTCAAGCAAGCCGGATATTCTAGAGATAGACTCCATGGCCCCCAGACACAATACCACGTATCTTTGGGTGTTCAGTCAGCGTGTGAAGCTGCTGTTTGTGCCGGTACTTCGCGCACCGTGATGCACTTTCGGAGTAAAAGTGACGTCGCAAGGAAGGTAGGGTCAAGGTTGGCGATTGGCGGGGCTGTTTTTGGTTGCTCACACCGGGGCCTAGTCCGCCTGACCCGCCCTTGCCTGCAGGGTCCGTCGACCGCTGTACACTACTCCTAATACGCTCCAATCCATGTCGGCGGCGGCATCGGTTCCTAGTACCGTGTTCGACCTCACCTACAGTCTCATTCGGTAGTAGTAGCTACTTCCTCTAGCATGATCTTGGATAGTCGTCTGAGAAGAAAAAAGAGACGAGTAAAAGAACAAAAGTAATCAACAGAAAATTTCATCCACAGATCTTGGAGAATGATATTTACGTATATTAACACTCACATACCGGGCATTTAAATCGATGTCCCGTGTCCGTGTTCCAGATGACAGTCCCGGTCCTCTTATCCCCAGCACTACCATCAGAACTCCTATCGTACATCCTAGACTGTCATGTATATCCCACAACATTAATCATATGTTCTTCACGGGCCGAATTCCTGGACTCTCTCGTCGAAGATATACTACGGAACCAGACACAACCAAATCAAAACGAAATACATGACCGGGAACACCACGAAACATTATCACCACCACCGCCACCACAAGGAGAAGAAAGACGGCTACATCAAGATCTGGGTGATGTGACTCACGTGCTCTTATCATCGCCTCTTTATCAGGTCGCAACATCCCGTCACATCCGTGTTATCTACGTGTCTACTGTTACTCACCTGCGCGCGTACCTCTCGGTCTTCACACCAGATGACTCCAAGATCGCATCACCACCGCCAAACTTCACTACCATGTGGAATGATAATAAGAATAGTCATAGAAAGGCGCCGCACATCGTGTTATACGGCTTTCTCGCGCTCCACCGCGACACGAGCGAGTGGAGCGCCCAAGGCCTCAGTAACACGGCCTCAGCCATTGTGGATCTAGCCCACCGTCTATCCTGGCAGGCCGTCGTTATCGAGCCTCGGAGTCGGCCATCTTCTTCATCGCTAGGGCAGGGAGGAGCGATACTGCTCAGGGAGCCGGTCCCCATATTGAGCGGAGGGGCGCGGAGGCTGGGCCCGCATTCCGAGGAGGGTGGTGCTTGGACTGGGCGGATCGTTGAGATCGGGAGGGTCCTAGGCCGTTGGTTTCGCTTTGAACGGGCACGTTGGGATACCTGAAGACACTGCTACATAGAGAAGAGAGACGACCACGCCCTGGGTGAATGGCACATCATCATGTAGTTAGTTATAATGACAAAAAGCTCCGATGATGAAAATCGTATTCACAACCTCACGGAGCTTATCTTAGCTGAAAACCTAGGAGCCCAACACTTCTATAAAATATATCAATCAATCACTTCATAATGCTCTCTAACGCCGCCAACGCCAGTAATGGTATCTTAGTCCCCCTTCATAACCTCATGACATTTATCCAGGCCCATAATGCACAACAGTCATAAAACAAGACTTTCAGATAGCTTGTTCCATTTCTGTGATGTAAAGCTTGATGTGCGCCTCTAATTTGAGGTACTCGTCGTACGCGGTATGCACCTCGTTCTCGATGTTCTCCTTGAGGTCAAGCATCTGCCCTATTTGTTAGTTGATATGTTCTGGACTTGAGCTATGCAAGCAGATTCTACTTTACCTTTTTCTCGGTCTGCTCAATGCGGACTCTTCGTCTCTCGATTTCCGTGTTTTTCGCCGTCCGTTCCTCTGTCAGCTGCTTGTGCAATGCCCGGAGCTCCTCCATCTTCTCCTTGGCTTCCTGGGCCTTCTCGCGGCTGTGCTCTCTAAGCTTCTCCGTGCGCTCGTTCCACTTGCCCAGTTGCCTTTGCAAAAGTGCCACTGTTCGCTCGACTTCTCGGACGTTGTTTCCTCGTTCGGACAATGCCTCGCGCTGCTTGGCATTTCTGGCATGTTCCTCTTCCTCTTTCACTAGTTCGGCAGAGATCTCTTCCAGAAGTTTGATGCAGGACTCGACGTCCGCTGACACGACACCGAAAGAGTCTGTTGAAGTCTGTAATGCCCGCGCCCGGCGTTCTAGGGCATCGATGTGTGTCTTATCGGCGGCAAGAGTGTTACTTAGTTCTGTTATGCTGGTTTGCAACGCCTGTGGGTTTTGGAGTGTGTATGATCGGAGCTTATCGCCTTCTTTTATGAGTAAGTCCTTTTCTTCGATCTTCTGTTTCAAGGTCTGCTCCAATTTGCGCTTCCTGTCCTTGGTGTCATCTAAGCGCGTTGTGACCTTTTCTTGAGTCCGTCTTAGTTCCAACAACGCCCTCTTCAATTCTTCGTTGCGTTGCGCCTTTTCACGGATATCTGTCTCCATAGCCTTGCGCTTCCGTCGCAGTTCCGCGAGGCGGGCTTCTGCCTCCTGGTTCTCGCCGTACAGCTCCTCTATACGCGCCTTGGTCTGCTCTGCCTTGTTGAAGTGCGCATCAATGACGTTTGTTTGGGACTCGCGGAATCGCACAAAGTTAATTAGATAACTAAAGATCTTAACAAGGCGCGGGTGAGTCGGTTTATATAAGTCGTTAAAACTGAAATCGGTGATTCCGCATTCGATCAAAAGGTTGTGCAAAGACTTGTAGAATCCCAGGAGGTTGCGCGTATCAGGAGGTACGGTATCGATAAACTCGCCACAGATGTCCTCGGCAGCGGCGCGCATAGCAGGTTCTACGGTCTCGCGAGTCGCATTTAGAAGTAGCTCGGCGAACCATTCGAATATCATCTGCACTTGTAGGGGGTTCGGTTTCTGGAGGTCCGCTACCGTAAAATTGATGCCGATGTCTGTTATACATCCCACAATCTCCTTATCTGGCAGCCGCATGAATGCGTCGGCCTCCTCCTCCTTCTTGCGCGAGCGCGATTGCGTTTGCGACGCCGGTATTATCGACATCCGCGGGTTGAACGCCATATCTTGCCAGGGGTATATGTTTCGACTGAGCGCTTTGATTTTATCGTGGTGTTAATAATGTGTCGTCCCGCACAAAGCACGTTTGTTTACTAATGGGCTGTTTTGGATGTCGGTTGCTATGCATGTGCAGGGTGGGAAGTAAACATTGTAAACAATGAATCTCATGTACAGCATAAGGTGCTACCTGAACCGGTAGAGCCAAGCCAAAGTATCGATAAACACCTTTTGTTTTGTGGAAAAGTGGGGCGGTATTCATTTACCTAGTTCACTGCCGAGAGCGGCCAGACTTGTAAGTACTATAGTAAAAGATCAAAACTTAGGTGAGGCAGATCATGATGTTTGTTTGTCGGACATGTTATCTACTACCTCTTATTATGTAGGACTAGTTATGCGTGCAGCATTACATGCGTTTTCACAGCGCATACACTTTGTAAAAACTGTAAATATATAGGTATTATCTTTCCTATAGATTTATTGAGGCTTAAAGCCCTCTCTCCCCAATCAAACCTGAAGTATAAGCTACAGGCTGGAAATCATATGAAGTTGTGGCCTGATACACAACTGTAAAATCGATCTATTTATGTTGAGGTTACAGACACAAATAAGTACCTACGCATGGACACGGAGTTGGAGATCTACTTACATATTCGCTGGGTGACATCTTCCGAAACTATTTATAATGTGGACTTTATTCGCCTATTGAGATTTCGCGGCTTGGGCCACCAACTGGCAAATGCCGCTTCTTTCTCTTTGTAACCTGATTACAGTAGTTGGTCCGGTTCGATATATCTACACTAGGTCCTCAGTCATCGTGATTCGCACAGGTATATTCGGCGGGTGCTTCGACGCACCTGTCCTTCGACTAGGTTAGAATGTATGCATACATGTGACGATTGGATTCTGGCGAGAAGTTGCGATCACATTTCTAGCTCGCCTAAGTCGATTATCTACTATGTACCTATGTACTAGTAGGGCAGTTCGTGATTGTCCACTTGGGATTCAAGATACAGGTATCTATCTACCATTCTGCATGTCCCATGTGCGCCCTCCCTACATACATACAGGAATCTCAACGTGTCAGTCTCAGAGGTGTTCTCGAGTATCTGTACAGACGCACCTGGCATGCATCCAGTTTCTGCCAACCACTCATGTTGCAGGCTACATACCCGCCCTGATCAAAGGCTGCAGGGTACTCTGGAGGTCTGGGCACCTTTTTAAACACCAAATTTCAAACACGTCAGATTACATATGGTGACATTTGAGAACAAATATCTACACACCCAGGACCTTTGCCTCCTCCCGGAGGAACCCCCGTTTCGGCTATCCAGAGTCCGGAGAGGTTTCCAATCACAGGATTACTATGCGAGTAAATGACTACCGCCTCCTCGCTGCACCTGAAGATTGGGGGACCTTGTCTGACATTTGGGTCGGCACTCCCTATTCCATGTCCAATATCAAACCGCGTCATGCCCATGATTCTGGATCAAAGATACAACATCCTATCAAGGGAATGTGTCGGTGCTGTAGGCATATCTCCTACCTACGTTAAAACAGAGCGTAACCAACATCCGGTATGAAAACGCCGGTTGCACTGGAGCAATTCTTTTTTATCGAGTGCCATGAATGTCTGAGAAAAGCTTGCATTTCAGTACTACTTTGCCAAATCAACCCATAGGTAACACATGTGACATTAGGAGGCTTGCCAAGTCAGAGTAGCTACCACAACACATCTCTTCCCAACTATGTTAATATTATGCACATATATTAGACATGAGGAATGCTAGATAATACTTAGGTAGCTTGTCCTCACCTACTACTAGTGCGTACGTCTAGGACGCGGTGGACATGCATGAGATCTTTGTCAGACTGATATTCGAGGCCTGGCAAACTATGGTATGTTGTATGTAGGTGGGACTATCTTATCTATACTTACTCTCTTGCAGTGGTAGGCCCTACTACGCCGACGACTACGGCACATGTGACGAACGAAGCAAATCAGTTCCCGGTTTGGATGATGGGCTATTTATCGCTAGCGTCTTGGAGCTAATTTGACTGTCGGTTAGTACCACTGACGTACTATTATTATGGCGCTGTAATATGGTATGCCAAGCAGTTCGCGATGCCAGCCTGCACTCCGCAAGAATGTGGCTGTCTAATTACTTACGTCTCTGTTTGCAATGACCTCACAGCCCGTTTGTTGCTTGAAAGGGGGCAAGAGAGAACGGCATCTTGCTTACTGAGTACAGCATCAAGGGCTAGCTTGGAGCGGGATGCACGCAAAAAAGCAAGCAGGGAATCGGTATTTATCACTGATCTTCTACCTTCACTGATTTCAAGTTGTCTTGCAAAACGCCTTAAGCGCCAGCATTACCGCTACAGGTACAATGGGTAGGAAATCTCGACTTGTTGAAAAGGCGGGCATACAAGAGCCCTAAGGACCCAGGCAGGTGTGCCAGGGTACCTAGAACATGACAGCAATTCCTGGATGGTACAGCGGTACAGCAATACAACATTACCTCATAGGTAGGAGAATGTTGGATATTGACATATCTACTGTGTAGGACTCTATCGTCAAACTAGCTAGAAAGAGGCATCAAGGGGATGGAGGGAATCCAGGTACATGTACCTATAACACATCTCATATGTTGCAGACACGTATAACAGATACATTGCTCCGTGGGAGTTCGGGTACCTACCTACCTACTTAGCTGCAGTTATTAATGATCTTATTCTCAAGCTCATATCGTGGCTTGGGACACGCGTAGGCAGCTTGTACGCCTCTCCCGGTACGTGCACCTATAAAACATGCAACTATCTCCATACCAGTCGGCCTATATGTTTTGCTAGAATGGTACGAATGCCTGGATGTAGATCCGACTACATACCCACACATTCACACCGAACTTGCAACAGGAACTTGGTTGCCACACGGCTGCGGTAGCTCGAGAAGACTAAGTAAGAAGGGGGATGTGGCTTAACGAGCATACATCCTTGTGAGATCACCTGTTCTCTCTGGCCAAACCGACCAAACCTTTCAAACCAAAAAGGTTGCATGACGGTCCACTCGCTTATACTTACTGCTCACTGCTCAGTACCCCGGGGGTACATGCGCTATCCGTGATCGCTACACGCCTTTGGTCAGTACTGGAGCCCCCAAGTGAATGTCCTGTAGGCAAGTTATGTAGTGCCACCAACGGCGCCGTTGATCTGTTTCTAGATTGGGGCAAAGCCTGCTACTAAAAACCGGTAGTAGAGACCGTTTTTAGAGTTAGGGCAATACCCGCGACCACACTGGGAGGAGTAGTTGCTGGATGGTACTTCGTAATCGTCATTGGGCTCCAAAAAGAGTACAGTGCGTCGTTACATGCATGCTGTAGCAGGGAAAGGTATAGGTGGCAAAGCCCCACTCCTGGATACTGTACCTACAGGAGAGTGGTTTGAGCGGAGACGCCCTGCTACCCTAAGCGGCAGGGTTTCGAGCAGTGACCAATCCCTACTCACCGCAGCACAGTTTTGTGAGAAACTCATTTAATTGACTCCCCTGCCACCTGACGTACCCGAAAATAGTCATTAACGTCTCTCTTCATCCCCAGTTATTTGGTCTTTCGTCAGCATGCAATTGGAAGAGCAGGTACCATCAGGCCCCCGCCAGAACCTTTTGCCGTGTTCCCGCTGTCCGCCTTTCTCTCGCACTACCTAGCTGCCTACCTGCACACGCACTACACAGTAAGGTAAGGAGGTACTCGGCAGCGGGCACGAGCTACTAGCTGTACTGTATCAAAGGCAGCTTCGACCTTCGGACGACCGAACACAACCTTCCCACCCACCAATTCTGAAACTCCCACAACAACATTCCGACTCGTCGGTCTTATCCCTTTCAAACTTCTTTCTCTTCGTTAATTCTCCACTCATTCAGAGTCGTTCACGTCTAGACACGTACTTACAGTCCATTTCTACTGCTCTGTCGCAACAAACACATGCCCAACAGACGAATGCTGATTGGAACCTTGTCATTAACAGCACGCGCCAATTGACTTGGACAATTTCGCTGCGCTCGAGTGGCCGCTTCTTAACCACGCACTTGTTCGACAAGTCTGTCTGCGGCAACATCTTTGGCGTTCTACTGGAAACCTTTTGCTCATCCTGTCGCTGTCTAAACCGTTCGACCTTTTCTCCCAACTTATTATTTGACTTAATCAACTTGCGCACATGGCGATCAACGCTCCGCAGTATTTACCACCGAGCATAAATCGATAGCCGCCAACAACCTCCCTCCAACAGCAACGCCCAGTATCCGATTGCTTGTCAACTAACGGTCATGGCGATGTGGCCCTTCCGCCGCAGGGGCTCTAGGCGGCGCTCTCGGATCAGCCTGTCGGACAAGTCTAATTTGGAGGCAGCAGGTCGAGGTCGGCAACATGTGCCTCCACTGCGAACAGAAACCGAACCCGCTTCCTCGACCGCTACCGCAGAGAATAGAGGCGATAGGGGTAGTAGAAAGCCATCACGCCGATATAGCTTCTCGCCTGGACGTCAAGATTCGTTGCCTGTTGCTAAACTAAGAAAAAAGGCCGCTGTGCAAGAAGCTGTACCGCAGTCCAGCGAGGATGTTGCAATGCGAGTGCCAACGTTGCACCATGGCAATTCGAAAAACAAAAGGAGCGGCCAACCATTGCCACGGAAGAAGTCAAGTAAACGCCGCAAGGAGGACCATGACCGCGAAGCCGAGATCAAGGCAATGAGCCAATTCATGCCAACCCGGCCGGCGACGGATAATTGGACTGCAGGTCGCCCTATGAAGCGTGAAAGTAGGTACTTCAGAGTCGGCTTGGGTGGCTCTGCGGATAATCCGTCGTCTGATATTTCCCTCCCTTTCCCTGAGTCTATACACTCAGCTATGTCAACCGATTCCGAAGGTGTTTCGTGGAGAGTCTCGGCATTTGACGCTCTGGCACCCCGTCCCACGTTACGTTACTCGTCAAACCCATTGACAAACCCGGCTACGAGCTCAGGGCCAGTGCGATCTCACTCAGTCCGGAAGAAGGGTATCGCGCCTATGGCCGTATCAGAGTCAACGTTGCAGCCCAATAGCAGGATCCGTGACTTAGCAGATGAGCTCGATGCGTCGGATCTGCGAGAACTACTGGAGCGGGATAAGAGACGCAGAGAACGTAAATTAGAGAAGGAACGGGCACGTGCTGAAAGACGATTGGCACGCAAGGCGGAGAAGCAACGAGCAGCTGAAGCCGAAGCCGCTAGAAACGGCTGCCAGTCTCCTCCGAATCTTGATAGAGGTGTACTGGGTCGGGAGATACCAGATTCAAGTGCTGAAATGACGTCAGCTATTGTTACTTCTTCGAGACGTAGATCTTCGAGCGACTCTCGGAGACGAAGCAGGCAATCCGGCCAAGCAGAAGAACCAGTAAATCGCGAGAAGACACCTTCGCCGCTGGATGAGTTCTATAGAACAGACAGCATACCACCACCCGAACATCGCTCTGCAGCCGGGGAAACGGGATTTGTAGACGCGCCTAAAGAGACGGAAATTGTCTCGTCCCGCTCCTCCAGTCCACGGATATTTAGTTTCATTCGCTCAAAGAAGTCCCGCTCGAGTTCGCCAACACAGCCCGAGCAACCAACACATGCCAGCGTGCATCCCCCCCCAACAGCATCTATCAAGCTCGATGACGCTGAGTCTGTCAGCCGGACCTCCGATAGCAGATCATCCCGGCCTTGGTTGGCGCTGTTTAAATGGGGCAAAACTCGACAAAGTTCAGGGCCTTCTTCATTTTCAAATACATCGCGAGATTCCATGCTCGGTAGCCAACACAACTTACCTACAAGCTATATGCCACCTCGTAAGGCTAGCTCTAGTGTTCCTAAACGGACTATGTCTCGATTCAGAGAAGATTTACCAGAGTTACCTCTTTCGCCCCCTGATTCCCGAGTAGCATCCCCCGAAGCTGAACCTATTCCTGCCGACCCCTTGCCAGCAATACCAGATGATGTTGCTATGCGGTATGACACGCCTGTCGAAGAGCATCGGTACCCCGAAGCAATGCGCGCCACACCTATCTCCATACAACGCGAATCCGCGCAGCCCTCGCCAGCTCCACATTCCATGTCTCTTGCCTCCATCGACTCAGAGGCGTCTTGGCTTTCTGGCCGAATCAGCCGGAAGCGCGCATCGTCCGGCATTCGGACTTCGCTTCAGTACCCACCCAGAACCGTTTCAGCTCTGTCTGGTCGTTCTGAGGGACAGGCTTCTGAACGCACCGAGGACGAGAACATAGCCGACGATGAATATCTAAACAGTGTAGTCCCTGCTCAGCTTCGTCAACTTTCTACAGGTGATGCTCGTCCTAGCAGCGACGAAGAAGACGAATCTGCGCCAAGATGGGGTGCTGCCCCAAAACAACAGACACCAATCGTCGTACGCCGCGAAACAATGCAGAGCCGAGAAGGACTTCTCCAATCGTTTGATGATGAGAAAGAGGTCGGAAACGATAACGAAAGTGAGGATGACGGAGATGGTCAAAGTCCTGTTGAGCCACAACGAGCGAGAAGTGTCAGGCTCGACAAAGGCCACGTTCGGAATTTTAGCGCTGGCAGCGCGAAATTGCTTGAAGTCTCCCCTCGCCCATCCGGCGAGCACAGGAGGAGTGCCGTGGTACGAGGTGCCCAGTAGCCTCATAGCTCTGGAGTCATTTATGGATGCTTTTGCACAGGTGACAGGTGTACGATGAGGAATCGAGATGGCCAAGCATCCTACCTTTTCTTCTTTCCCAACTTCAAAAGTTTCACATCCCTCGGGGACTCGATTTTCTCCTTCAAATTTCCCTTTGTCTACCGAACCGACCAGATTCACTCATTTCTACATTTTCCTTGAATTCTACCATCGAAAATACCTCGCCACAACAGGGAGGTGAAAGAAGAAAAGAAAAAAAAAAGAAAAAAAGGGAAAAACAAAAGGGAAAGATGAAGAGACAGATGTTTGGCCAATTCTCTACTTTATAACTACCCTCACCTAAATGCGGAGTATCCGGGATACATCTCATTACCGCAAAAGTCGAAGTATTTCACACCCAACTGCTTTGGGAGCTGAACAGATCGGAGTTATCTTCAGCGAGTTATGCATACCGTGAGGCGAATGTACGATACGTGTCTGGAAACATTTCCTCTTCACTTGGCGTCATGGGCGCGATACCTTTCTTCTCTTCATCCCGGCTATACTGCGAGTCATTGTGGCAGTTTTTCCAGTTTACATGATACCAATCACTTTTCGTTGGGCGACTCCGGAGTTCCGGTACTGAAACGCCCCTGGATAGTGACTCCTATGCCCAGTTCTCCCCAGTCACTGACGAGCTCGAGTCTCAACCTTCGAAATCAATGTTGACAGCAAGATGGTGTGGCTCCACAGGACTCAGTTACTGGCTAGTTCAATACCCCTTTTCGTTTTCGAGTTAGCGGGCAATGGAGCTCAGGCACGGTGTTTTTGGAGCAGTGTGTTTTATCAGAATCAAAATAGAAGGATAGTCCGGGAGGAACGGCTTACTTGAAATAAAAGAATGAACTTGGCGACGTGGCGATGAGGATCGGGAGGGGTTCTCTTGCAAATGTAATATGGCTCTCTCCGGCTTTCCTGTTCGTCGTCCGGCGAGGCTCAAGTTCTAGGGAATGACCTGCCTCTGAGATAGAATACTGGAGTACGTTCCATTGTGTAGACATATTAGTCAGGCGAATTCTAAGATCCTTCCAGCTGTTTATGTTGTATCTCCTGGTTGCTGAGGCAAGTTTGTGATAAGGAGAGCTGTACGAACATGTGCGAGAATGAGCTCATTGGAAGTAGGGTTCTAAGCATATGACATTTTAACGCATACCGAAACTCATTAGACTGTCCGGACCGAGGTCATTGGGATCTAGCTTGGTAGGCACTATAGTTCCATGCTTACTATTACTGAATTACTGAAGAGTGAAATGTTCATTATACACCGAGTGTCAAGGTCTAGCAAGTTGATCTGCCTATCCAATGTTTATACACGCTTTGTTGCCAAATATCCCCCACGTGGATTCCTACGGGTGGGCACATGGCATTGGGACGAGTGAACTGTCTAGGTACTTTAAGTATATAAAAAATTCAAACGGTGAACCATTAGCCCTTGGGTTGTGGTATGATATGCTGTGGCCAGTGGTGATTTGTACCTCATCAGGTTTATATAAGCATACATGGATATGATGATTATGAATCAAAATGTTAGTTTCTACAAACGCCTACAAATAGATGGAAGCTGATGTGGAATCATTTCTGTAATAAGTGTACAGATCTGTAGGTATGCGCCTTGTCGGAGGCTCTGCCTACACAAACAAAGCCGCGACGGGCGGGTGTCGGTGATCGGAATAACTGGCTGGGAACAGTGGTGCGTGATGCAAAAAATATCGCGTCATGGAGGGGTCTCAGGGATGTTCCTGACAAATCACGCAGCGCAACTGACATCACTGTTCCATGGACTATCGGTAACCCCTTCTATGCAGAACCTCTTACATACCTACCTACCTGGCTACCACTACCTCACTGCTAAAATAGCGACAATAGACTACTAAGCCGTACTCTCGGAGCTTCCATCTACCTATCTAAGGTTAGGTACCTAAATCTCGCTCTAAACCAGCCCGTAACCTGTCGCACTGTCACCAATTACAGAGTAGCAAACGGTACAGGCGGCATTGAAAGTAGCAGACTGCATCCTGCATCCTGCCAGTTTTCCGCCTGCGCCTGCATTCCTGTCCCCCTTCAGCCTTTTTTTGCAGCAAGTTTAAACCCATAAAACCCACTTTCTGCCCCTCCTTCGTTCCCTCTCTTTCCCATGTCTTTCAGAACAGCTACCCAGAATACGTTGTTGAGACGATCAGCCTTCTTCCGAACATTCAACCACCGACTACTCTCTCCGTTCTCTACTTCACCTTTGCGTCAGTTTCATACCACACTGCCCAATATGACTGTCCACAACATTGCGACGTAAGAGCCGCCCCATCCTGTCGACTTTGCGCCCACACCGGCGCGGGCTTCTTGTCAAAATGGAATTGTCATATTCAGTGACTAACATTTGCATTTTGCCAACAGTAAGGCCGAATTCGAGGAGATCGTCAAGAAGCAGCCCGTCGTCTTCGTTGATGCCTTCGCTACCTGGTGCGGGCCCTGCAAGGCCATCGCCCCTCGAGTCGCCCAGTAAGCGCCCTCGCAACCACACATCCGCTGTCCTTGCCCGCCGCACACCTACTCATTCCTACATTATATGAACTCCTATGTCGTGTGCACCTGCTCCTCCTCCGCCATACAGACAGGGCCGTATAGATAAATAAGAATACATTGTTTTTGCTAACCAGTTTCTGCTCCGCGCGCACACAGGATGTCCGAGGAAGACCAATTCAAGGACGTCTTCTTCGCCAAGATCGACGTCGACCAGCTTCCCGAGCTGAGCCAGGAGCTCGGCATCACCGCCATGCCCACCTTTGTCATCTACAAGGACGGCAAGCTGTCCACCGACAAGGTCATCGGTGCCGACCCCGGAGCGGTTCGGGCGCTCGTCGCCAAGCATCTGTAGGTAGATGTGGTTGTGTGGATTCCGGTCAATTTGATGGGCAATACCTACCCATTCATGAAGTTAAAAGGAATAAAGAAAAAAAAAAGAATATAAAACTGTACGAGCAAAATCATCAAGGGTTTTTGGCATCGATCGCGCAGATAACATACGACGGGATTGCAGCGACCCTCTATTTCTAGAACTTGGTGGATATCTGTTTGTTTGAAACCCGGTTTATCCCCCTGGTACAGTTTTATGTTGTCTATAGACTAAGGTGAAATTCTGGGAATAAAGAATCCGTCATCGTAAAGAAGTCTTCTGTGAACTTTCATTATATATTATAACGTCGGTAGACAACATTATATTGGTGAATTTAACGTGCCGTCGTAATGTCCCCTTTTTTCCTTCTCCTTTTTTTGTCTGTGTAATGACAGACATGGTTATGGCATCCATTTCAAAATATTATATATGCGTTTCTCCCTGACTCGTATCTGTAATAGCTACACGAGATATATCTACATGCAGGTAAGGCTGAGCTACGCTAGGAGCCAGACATGGTTTCGGAATCCGGTGACGTATCATTGCTAGGGTGTACATAGACCCCTTACCCCTGGCGTACTGAGATTCAGGCAGAGGCGGGACAGTTTCAGAGCACCGGGTTCTTCTTCAAGGTCGACAGAGAAGTTAGGGAACAAACGGATACAGCGTAGGGGGATTGGTTGATAAGTTAACTCGTGGTGTTTGCTTCATGTTTTTGCGTATATTATTGCTACTTGATCTATTTATATCTGGACTTTGCTTGTCAAGCTTTGGCTATCTTCTCTGTCTGAGGTACTCATTGTAATCTGGAAAAAATAGACGCCTATGCTGTCTGTAATAAGCCGCTATACAAGAGCCAATAGCACGGTCGAAAACTGCCAATGCTGCTCTAGAGCTGGTCGCAAAATCGCATTCGCACTATCTATTCTCCATGGCGAGATGAGAGACGTCGTGATGCTCAATGATGCTCAGAGAGTCAGGCCGTGATGGGCTCTCCATGGGCGTTGTCAAACTGATGAAAGCATTGCGAAAAGAATTGATATGGCACACAGTCCCATATGCAACCTACACAAAAGTACAAGCTCATCCATGTCGTTGTTCGAGTCAACAACCTAAAACTCCCACGAGTTATCTTCACCAACCGACTTAATAGCCCAGTTGAACTTCTCCCGCAGAGTTTTCGAGAAGAACTTCTCGATCGGGACGTCATAGCGCTTCGCGAAGACGACTGTAAGTCGGGGGTCGATGTAGTTCTAGAACGTATTAGCAAGGAATTGCAGTAACTCTCATCATCACGGTGGAAAACTCACAATCTTGGAGGTCCCTAGAGCTACCTCCTTGTTGCCATCTCGATCGGCCGCTTGAAGTTCCAGAGTCCTTATGCGGTCTTCGATCTTCTTGATGTTGTTTTCGATTTTCTCTACTGTCGGCGCCTTGCCCTCAGCCTCGACCTTCTTCGACTTGTTCTCTTTCTTGAACTTCTTGGCTAGTTCGTCGGCCTCTTTAAGCTTCTCTTTCAGGTCTTTGTCCCCCAGGGGCTTCTCCCCTGCTTCTTGACGCTTCTGGTTATCCTTCTCAAACTTCTTCTGGATCTTGGTTCGTTGCTCTTCGACCAAGAAGTTCTGGTGTTCTAGAATCCACGCTTCGTCAAGGTCTGAATCTAACTCAAAGAAAGCAGCGCCCTTCTTCTTCTTCTGCTTTGAATCGACATCCAGCATCATCTGCTTGTTACGCCAGACCTGGTACTTGAGACCCTTGATGCGGTCTCCCAGCTTCTCCATTTGGGCTTCGTGTGACGCGCCAACAGTTCGCTTGTGATTACATAAAATGGCGACCTCGCGATTACAGTCGTTGTAGACCTTGATCTTTTCGGCTACAGTCATCTTGTCTACCTGGCCACTGAGCTTGTTCAACAAATCCGCCATCGTCCACGAAGCATTGTAGGTACGGAACACCTTGGCAGTCAACCCTGCCATGTAGCTAGACAGGTGCTTGTTCAGCTGCGAGGTTGTCAAGCGGTCGAAGATGTCATCGCCTTCCTTCTTCGGTGGCTTTTTGAATACGCGAAGATTCTTGAACACTTGACGATCCACGGTGACCTCATCGTAGTACCTGATACTGTCTTTACCCAAAAAGTCAAAGATGACGATGTTGGGTTCTCGCAAGGTGATGTGTTCGTATTTCAATGAACAACAGCCGACCGTTTCTGCTTCATTTTCGGCGTCCTTCTCATTACCAGCTCTGAGCGCGAACCTGTCAATGAGGTAAACTGCCGTAGCGCGTTGTCGATCGGCCATCGACTCGGCTTTGAGATCCCGTTGGTAATCCTTTCGGATCGTATCAATGTATTTCTTGAGCTCACGGGCCTTCTCGAACTTTTTGAAATCGGCCTGGCCCTTTACTGTACTTTGAGCGCCAAGCATCACATATTTATAAGCGCCGTTGATATTCTCCTGCCACATAGCCAGCCAGGTAGCCTTGTTGTCGTGCTGTACGGCTTTCCACTTATGGCCCTCTGGAGGACGTGGCACTTGTGCCTCCTTGCCGATGTTGATTGTGATTTGCTCGGGCATGACCCGCAACTTCACCTTGCCGGTTTTAGGATGCTCTCCACGTCCACGGAATAATCCAGGCGGTTCGACTCTGAAGTTTCCGACTTTCTCTTTGCGGCCGTCCCACTTGCAAAACATAAACGGCGCCTCGAGCTTATCTTTTTCGGTCTTCTCTGCGGCCTTCTCCTCCTTGGACCGAGCCTTCCTTGCTTCGCTTTTGGCCTGATAGTATTCGAAAATTCGGTCGAAGTTGAGCTTTGAGAACTCTTTGATATCAACTTTATTGCCTTGTTGATCTTTGGCACCGCCTGTGCGCTTGAGTACGTCCTTGAAGTCATTAAAAAAGTTTTTCTGGAAGACAGGATTGGTGACGTTGTGCGTCGAATTCAACATGGCACCGAAGAAGCCAGCAACTTCTTCAGCGTCGACATGTAGGTTCACAGGAATCCCATTATAGAGAAGCTTCACATCCTTTGGTAGGGGTTCGTAAGGTGGCGGGAAAAGAACGCCATTGTGTTCGAGGGTGCGCCATTTAACCGAGTCATCGGACTCCATCATCTCCCACCAACGGTATTCTTCTTCATCATCTTCTCCATCGGCAGGGTCTTCACTTTGTTCTTTCTTCGCCTTCTTCGCAGGTGCCTTTTTGGTAGAAGCTGGCTCCGCCTTGACTTTGCCTTTGGTAGCAGCTGGCTTGGCTGCCGTGGTCTTCGCTTTCTTTCGCATAGGAGTATCTGAATCTGAGGATTCCTGCTTGACGCCGTTCGATTTGGTCTTTCCATTGGTACCGTTAACGGGACGCTTTCGATTCTTTACACCGGCTAGTGGTTCATCGTCCGACTCGTCCTTGACGGCGGCCTTCTTGGGGGTAGGCTTCTTTGTCTTAGACGCGCTTGCTCGTATAGCCTTAGCCTCTTTCTCGGCATCTTTCTCAATGGCCTTCCGCCTGTTCGCAAGTTTGACATTTAACGGCACATCATCATCCGAGTCCTCAACAACAGCTGTCTCATTTGCAGCAGGGGGGAGCTTGACACGGCTTTTAATGGGGACATCGGAGTCAGAGTCGTCTGCAACTGTCTTTCGTTGGCGTTTTGCCTGGGCTTAATTAGCGCTTGAAATCCCCAAACCACAAGGGCCAAAAGAAGGAGAGACTCACCAACCGCACATCGTCGCTATCGGATTCATGGTAGTTGACATTGCCAACCGAGGAACGGGACTTCCGCTTTCCATTGCCATTAACGAGGGGAGTATCATCATCGTCGATAGGTCCGTTCCGAATAGACAATGGCGCAGGTTGGAGTGGGGTATCCGAATCGCTATCCATGGCTCTGTCTTCAGACTTCGAAATCTTGTCCGCGGATACTATAGTGTAGAAGAATCAGTGCGAGCTCGTCTGAATACCGCACATGCCGAACGAAGTGAATTGGGAGAGGTAAATAGACAGCAACTGGAAGGTGCGAAAACGTGGCCAGTAATAGACAACTTACAGTGGCCATTGGTGCGCGCCAGCGGCATATCGTCGTCGGAAGACATCGTGGGTGCGCTGATAGATGGCTGACGGAAGGACAATGCGCAATGGATGCGACGATGTTGGTCAAGTGCTGGGCACTGAAGGTACCGAGCTGAAAAGCAAAATACGCGAGAAACGGGTAATAAGATGGGTGGTGAGATGAAGACTACACCACGCGGTGGAGGAATGCGTGCGTGTTGAGGTCCGAGCCGGGGAGAGAAAAGGTCTAGCGAGATTGACGATGAAGAAGACGAGAGCAGGCCACGGATAGTAGATACGGTGGTGCACCACCCTGATCTATAAAGTTGTGGAGCGACTATCTTAGGTTGAGGCAAGAGGGAAGGAGTAAAGGAGAAGCTGAGGGATGGATGCGAGGGAAGACATATGAGTGAGATTTATTGGAAAGGGAAAAATGCAAAATGCACGGGTGGGCAGGCTTTGAGTGAAGTAAATGGAGGCGAGCAAAAGGTTCGACTTGAAGGCTTCAACAAGTCAGTCTGGGCTGGACTGGGCCCACAATGAGGGTGAGAGCCGAGTCGGATTCTATTGGTTGTTATTGTGGATACTGGAGGTAATTGAAGGCTACTAAGCAGAAAGGTAACGGAGTTCAATCGTGATTGTGTCAGAATCGTATACTGGTCAGCGGGTTTAGGTTGTCGTTAGGCCGGAGAAAGTTTGGTCGAGCGTACCTGGCCGCTACGTAGGTACCTGTAAGGTATGCTGTAGGCTGTGCTGGTTAGGTATCTCCCTACACTGTAGGGCCCCAGGTATCATGCCTAGAAGGCACCTGCAGTAGATAACGGAACGGACCTGACCTTATCCTAACAAAGAGTAGGGGAGGTACCTACGAAGGCTCTGATAAAAGTCTACGGTACGTAAATGGGACGGTGCACACTATCCTATCGATCCGTCAATTTCCAGTTGTAGAGCTTGCCAGCTGGTGCCGGTTAGAAAGAGCGGTCCATCCAAGCCAAAGTTGGTGTTCATGAAAACGGAGAAAGTGCTCAGAGGACTTGGTGCAGGTGGTCTTGGGACTTGTTCTGCGTAGGACTTAGGTAAGTACCTATGTATGAGGTTTGCTTAGTACGTAACTGATGTATGATCATACAGCGAGAACCCATACAGCGAGACCCAATACAGCAACATCTATGTAATTGTATGCAACAGCAAGTTTTTTGGTAAGCCATGGCTATGAATAACACTTTAGAAGACATGCACGTCAGTTGGGTACCCAGGTAAGTGGAAGTTGTCATTGTTGTTACTGTTAGGACCGTAGCGTTTATTTTCTCTGCCATGCGCCGTAGTAAGATCATACAATTTGAAATAATGCATATATCACTATAAATACGACATATTATAAAATATTGGTGCTATATAGTAGAGTGATATTCTATTAAAACAAAAATTTAACTACAAAAATAGAAGATACCTCCCTAGGATAGGTAATTTCCCATTGTTTGTCTGCACAGTGAGCAAGTACCTGGCAATTGGCAGAGGTCTGTAAGGTATCCACTTTAATCCGACAATTTGCCGTAGTCCGGAAAGAATGAGTTAAACCAGAAACAGCAAGCATCAAGCAGCTTTGCAGAGGAGAGCGAGCCAGCAGAGAGAGACCAACCAAGCCGACCTCAACCCTCAAAAGTTCAATCGATCTTTTTAAGATCATACAATCCCGCTAATTGATTGTGCCAACATATCGCAATCAACGAGCCATTGGTGTTTGAGGCTCCTTTCATAGTCCTTCTTTCTCCTTTTATCATGCTGTCAAGAGTAGCCAGACCAGCTCTAAGGGCTGGAGCTGCGGCTATTCCTGCTCGGTACGTGTCGGCAACCTTCGAGTTCCGTCTTTTTGCTCCAAAACCCAAGATGAGGCAATTCGCAGACGGTCATCAATCACATCTCCCCCAACAGCCTCATCTCGACTTTCGAATCCAATTACTACCGCCACCCTGAGAATATGCATTGCGTAGTTGGCTGACTAGTTTTTTGCTTTATAGCACGCCTCAAAATGGCGCTACATATGCCACCCTGCGAGAGATCGAAGGTCGTCTGAAGTCGATTCGAAACATCGAGAAGATCACCAACACGATGAAGATCGTCGCCTCCACCAAGCTCACGCGTGCCCAACGTGCCATGGGCGATTCCCGCAAGTACGGCCAGACCTCTCAGCAGGTTTTCGAGTCGGCCGAGACGAAACCCCTCGAAGCTGAGGGTAAGAAGACTCTGTACATCGTTTGCAGCTCCGACAAGGGCCTCTGCGGTGGTATTCACTCTGGTCTGTCGCGCTTCATGCGCCGTCACCTCGTCCCTGGATCGCAGCCCGCCGACCTAGTGCTCATTGGCGAGAAGTCCCGTGCCCAGCTGAGCCGAACAAACGCCCAGGATATCGCTCTCACCTTTGCTGGTATTGGCAAGGATGTCCCGACCTTTGCCGATGCCCAGGCCATCGCCGATCAGGTTGTCCAGCTTCCCACTGACTACTCGGACATTAAGATCGTTTACAACAAGTTCATCAATGCCACTGCCTACGAGCCTACCATCATTGAGGCCTTCTCCGAGGAGGCTATCGCCAACTCCCCCAACTTCTCTGCCTTCGAGGTTGACGAGGAGCTTCTCTCCAACCTGCGGGAATATGCCCTTGCCAACTCTCTCTACTGGGCTCTGGCTGAGGGCCACGCCTGCGAGATCTCTGCCCGTCGAAACGCTATGGATGTGAGTGACAAGTTGTTCCCTCACAATGCTTTGCTAGTTAGTATACTGACAGAATATGCCCCAGAATGCCTCCAAGAACGCTGGCGAGATGATCAACAAGTACCAGATTCTGTTCAACCGAACCCGACAGGCAGTCATTACTGGCGAACTGGTCGAAATTATCACTGGTGCTACTGCCTCAGAAGATATGTAAATTGGTCCATCTATAGACGGGTGGGAAAGCCGGTGGGGAATGGGGGCCTCAAGGTGATCCATCAAATATTGCATCTTTCCCTTTGTATCAAAGTTACCCTACGTAAACCCTCTGTGTATCAAAGCCTCAATAAACTAGTTCCAACAAATTTTGTGGTTTACGTGTGGACTGCGGTCTTGCAATCGACTGCTTACCTTGCGAGAGACGTGTATCACATGTTAGGGAGTTTCTGTTTTATCCAAGCCATTAGAGTCAGCAGGTAATCTGTGATTGGTAGGTCAATCTGTTGAATGACCAGAGATGGACGTACTAATATATAGCGGAGAGGACACAGTCAACGTTCCATTTTGAAATCCCAGTCCCTCGCTTTCTAAAGGGCCCGGATGAGCCATCTACAGTACTAAGATGTTTACTTGAATCTCAAACTTTAACTTCGACCTTAGCACACCAGATACGACATCATTAAGTAGCATGGTTAGGTAGGAGAGGTGGGGAAGTCAACTGAGTAGGTAGGGAGTGAAAACCCAAGACATGTATGTAGGTAGAAATCTGGGCTCACTTCTTTCTTCTGCATTGCTCTACCTATAAAGTTTAGGCATGGAAATGGCAATGAAAACGGAAAGACAGGCGGATAGGACATGACGAGATGGCTTTGTTGTATGTGTATATATAGCATTAAATATGTCTTGCTTTGCTTATTTTCACCATTTACCTCTCTCACTCCCTCCCTTTTTTTCCCTTTTTTTCCTAGGTTACCTATACCGCCCCTCGCGCACGTCCATTACTCTCTCTCCTTGGCCCCTTTTCTTGGGACGAGACACGGGAGGGAATGTTATGTTTATACCTATAACCATGTAGGTGGTTAGTCGCCCAACATACCTTAGATAGGTAGGCATGTACCTACCGGCCTTGGTAAGTTGTGTGTATATACATACGTCTACATATCCGGTTTAGCTACCGCCCTAGTTTGAGATGAAGGAAGCCGGAAAGCAGAAGACACAATGATGGGGAAGAGCCACGGATTGCCTTGATCGGTATACACACGACTATAACCCCCTAAACGTCTCCCGTTCATCTATGCCTTGCTCCGGACTCGAACGTCTACACAAGGCATACTGCAACATAACGGGACGACAACAAGACACAATATGAAAAACTGATAGTTGAAATAGGTAATCAGCGTTTTGATATGTATTCTAGTGGCCACGGTGCCCCTAGGATGCCCCTGAGACCTAGAAACGTGTGTAGCCGATGTAATGTACACTACTACAGTGTAAACGTATATATATGCACACATTCCATGCTTATGAATCTTTGTGTGCGGTGTTTTTCGAGACAGCCGAGCCCCTTGCTCCGGCCTAGGAGCAGGAGACCAGTATGGATCAGCCTACCCTACCTATGCAGTAGAGGGGGAAAACTTGACAATCGCATAGCTTTGAATCTCATAGCCCTCCCATCCTCTACAACAGCGAGCGGCTTCTGTTGATTAGCAATATAGAGAGTATATAGGACGGTGTACCGTCAGAATGACAGCCGTCAATTACGAAGCATAAGGAGCCACTGCCCCATGCGCGATTAATGCCTTTCTCTCCCCATGTAGTTGACGATGGGCGCGTGATGCGCCAGTTACCCACTACCTATACGCCGGTTTAGATGCGAATGAATTAGACAAAACCAGTGCGCCTTTTGTGTTTGTGCGCCGACTTATAAGCCGGTTCCTGCAAGCCAAATAAGGAAAGCAAGGCACCCGAGACGCCCGTGGAAAATGCTGCTGGATCCCATTTTGGGTTGTGAAGTCTTTCCCCTTTTTTTCGCCGTCCTCAGTAGGCACCTCTCCACCGGATACCGATGGAGAGGTGCATGTTGCAGCAGCAGAATGCGAGCGTGACTTATGCTGGCGAGCTGGGAATATGATATAGGGCTCATTCCCCCATGTCGATGTCACTATCATCGCTCTCTGCGTAGCTGTCAACCCTAGCACGTCGCCTTCTTTGCTCGCTCTCTGTTTCTTCATCGTCTAGAACAAGCTTATGGTCCTTCTCGTAATCTGCTCTTACTTGCACATACCGTCGATCCCAGTCTTTGGCGTTCTCCTCCCACTTCTTGACCGCCTCGGTATAGCTCTTTTTCTGCTCGGCCGCCAGCTCTTCGAAAGGCTTGCGGATTTCAGGAGAAGCCTCTTTCCACATCTTGCTAGTCATAACACGAACCTCGTTGGGAGTCGGCTTTCCCTTACCAGCACGACGACCTTCTTCACAGCGCCCGCGTGCTGTCTCATAATTGGCTTTACTATAAAGCAAATAGGCGTTACCCGCAACCTTGGGCGGCCGCCACGGACGTTCACCGATCTCTGAAACAACGTGTTGCCACAATACAGCTTCATAGGCATCGATTCGAGCTTGTCTGGCGGCCTTGGGCGATAATCCTTCAAGCACCTTACGTTTTAGACCGTTCGAAAGAGACAACGTGGGATCTTTTGGTAGGACAAGCGGGACAGGTACGTGGATGGGCCCAAGCATGGTATCCACAACTTCGGACGCCGCACGTAATCCAGAAAGATATGCGCCATGTACAGTGGCCGGATGTGTGCTAGTAGTATGCTCTCCCGCGAAGAATAGATTTCCAACTGGTTTGGCCATGGTTTGGTAATCGTCTACATGCATAGTGGGACTAGCAGATGAGTAAGATCCACGAGCAAACCTGTCCGAGCCCCAACGAGTCACGATAGAATGAACGGGCTGAGGTACCTTGCCACCAAATACGCTGCGGAGAACTTCTGTAGCTTCGGCTACAAGCTCGTCATTCTTTGAATGTTCTGTATCAAAACCAGCATCGCCTGCCATGAGCGCAAGAAGCACGGGAATTCCGCTTGTGTTCGAGACGTTGAACCATTGGAAGCAACGACCACGTTGAGAAGCATAATCGCTCTGTTTAAGACTATGGCGAGCAAGCGGTGATCTTAGACAGCCAAATATATCCGTGGCCGTGTCCCAGAATGCGTGGTCATACACAAGTATGATCTTGTTTAGAATACCGAAACCAAGACGACTAATAGCATCCGCCTTTGCCGGCGGAAGAGGGGGCTGAAACTCAATACTTCTATGCTTCAACACGCCAAGTGGAATGGTTGAGACGACGTAGTCAGCATCGACCACAGAGCCATCCTCACACTCGACTTGAGCGCCATTGATTCCTTCGGGGTCATACGAAACCTTTTTAACAGCAGTATCCTTTCGGATATCAAGGCGTGATGGTGCGATAGCGAGGCCAAGTGGCACGTTTTGAAAGCCACCTACCACCATAGTGTGTTTGCCTTCCCACTCGTTTCCTGCATCTAGATCCCAGCCTCCGATACTGAGTTGATGGTAGTTTGTGGCATTACTATACTCAAGATTGGCGACGTGCCAGTTCATCAACCTGAAGTCTTGTGCTGTTAAGTCCACGATATTCTTATACTGGGTGATCGCCTCGTCAACCACAGACCCAAGAGTAGCATCCGGGGCTTTGGCAGCAGCGTCTAGCTCCAGATCGTGATCTTCGGTGACGCCATCCTTTAATTCCCATCCCATTAAGCGCGCTTTATACGCTGCTTTAAAGGCCGCTGGTGTGCCCGGCTCCACATGCGTTCGTCCTGTTGCACGATCGGTAGAAACGGGCACCAAGCTGACCTGCGGTCCTAAGCTTTGTTTTGAGATAGGTGGCGCTTGCGGAAGCGCGGCCATGGCTTCTTCCACCTTGGCAATTGACTTGTGGCCTTCCGATGAACTATCACGACCTTCATCTATTAGGGCTTTATTGCCTTCGATGAGCTTGGATGGTTGGCTCTTAAACTTGTAGTCCGAAACTCGTTCGAGACAGTCATTGAAAAGCTTCTCGACCAATCGATCTCGCTGCTCATCCACCGGCTTGCCATTCGTATCGTACAAAATTGCATCAGGCCGTAGAGCATGATAAGGTAGAGCCATTTGCCCACGCACCAATACATTCAAGGGGTTGCCACGCTCAAAGCCTGTGATAATCATCCCACCACACTCAACGCTATGGCGCCGACCCTTGAACCCTATCATGGGTGAGCTCTTACTGCTGTCAAGGGCACGCGAGTAAACGCGACCACCAAGACGATTCCGGCCCTCAAGGATTATGACGCGGGGCGGCTCTTGTCCTAGCTCCCAGAATTGTGTGGCGTATTGCTTGAATAGACTGTCGAGCTGTCTCCCACAGCCGAGCCCGCTCATACCAGCCCCAATAACCACAACCGTCTTCCCACGTTTCAGGGGTTTGTTCTCCTTCAGCCGCTTCTTGCTTGCCGGCACCTCGGCAGCGCCAAAGTTGATGTGTCCGGAACGCACTAACCAGTCATAACACACACTTGCAACATCATACCACCTGGCGTCTTTGGCGCATCCCACAGCTTCCTCACGCGACACGCCAATGCGAGGGTTGTTGATCCAGAGACGAAGAATACCGTTGCGGATGTTGAGATACGTTGTCACCTGGGCGTGGCTTATGTGCTCTCTAAGTATGGCATATTCATCTGAATGGAGGGCATAGGGGTTAAGTCTCGATGATTCGGCCGCGGCAATGCATTGGTGGGCGTAGTCCTGTGGCGCAATATCGGTCGGTATCGATACGCGTGGCCGTATGTCAAATGACCGTCTCGGTAGGGAGGTCCTGTTGGAGATGGTAGTCCCAGTCAACAAGTCCTTTGAATTGCCCAGGTCAATTGGCGTAGTCCCTTTGCTCGATGATGTTGGAGTCGATGGGGGTGGCGAAGTCAGGTCTGATAACTGGTCAGACAACAGTGATGCCGATGACTCGAGAGAATTCCCCAGGTTCTCCCGAGAGGCCACGAGGTGTGAGTTGGAACTATCGAGCAGTGCCCCGTTATGAGAGCTTCTACCACTACTGAATTTAGATATTGCGTGACAAGGGCACAACTCATTCACATAAGTGAGATGACTTTTTAACTAAGAGCATGTAAGACTTACGTTGTCTTCTCCGGCATGTCCGATATAGATGCAGGAGTGTTAGCCTCCATATCTACATCCTCGACCTTCACCACTATCGATGATTCAGGCTCAGCCATCTCTGCTGGTGAGCAAATGTGGTGTTTCTGACGGCTGATATCTCCGTCGAGGAATATCGAATTTATGGCTGGGACACCATTTGCCAGGGCTGGTTTCGTGCCAAGGCTGAGATATAAGTCTTTAGGTGACATGAATGGACCAGCGCCAACAGACTCCCCCTCCTTTGCTATAGGCTTCTGCACGGTTGTCATATCTCGTGAGACCACGGACGGCGTGGCTGGGGTTCAACATCGATATACGAATATAAAAGGAGGTTGTTGAATTTTCGCGGATGCGGAGCCTATCCGTGGACCCGGAGGTCTCCTCCCATTGAATGCTGATGGCAAGTTGTCGAGACCACTCTTATTAATCCATCCAGCTATATATCATGGGCTCAGCATATCTTGGGCGGGATGCGCACGTAGTCGACCTGGTGATGCAGGTTAGGCAATTGTTGAGAGAAATAGATGGTGAGATCTAGTGTGAGAGTTCTAAGGCCCATGGGACCAGCAGGCGGATCATCGAACCATCATTCATAGTGAGGGTAGTTGATGAAGGGGTTTTGGTTTTATACTGTACCTTGAACGAAGTCTATACTGTATGTCTTCTCCAATGGGGCAATGGGCAGGTAGATAGGTGTAGTATTATTTGACAGTATTACCCAGGTAGAACACAAAGTTGCAATGCAAAAGACTTTCTTCCAGCAAAGTCAGCCGGATAAGTGGATCTAGCATGGAAAAGTCAATGTGCTTTCAATAGGTCGTCTCGGCCAGCATTACAAGGCTGGGTGCACTTGGATATGAGACGACAATGCAAAGAAATACGTGGTAATTGTATGATAAGTATGTTCACTTGAAATCGACCGGACAAAAGAAAGCACTCCAGACCTCGATGCTGGATACCGTCCTGGTCCGCTAACGTATGCTGAGACTTTCATCCATTAGATTGGGAAAGGCCTGGTGAATACCTACAGACAGCTCTGAGCCACGTGACACAATCTTGAGCAAGTACCTTCTCTACGCTGGGCAGTCATGAAATACATGAAATGCTATCTAGCCGTCCTCCCTTCTCATCGTGCCAAGTACCTGCCTCTTACACTAAGCGTGCTAGGGCTCCCGGTCCTAACTCAATACAGTAAATGCGATACCTGTTTAGTAGTACTGTGCCTACTTATAGTAGGTAAAACTTATGCCTCACACTCCGACAGCCAACTTATTGACATCGGTTATGCATTTGCCACAGATCATCACAAGAATGGCTCTCAACCCAAATCCGTGCCAAGTCACTTGCTCTACATAGAAATATTTTAGGGTCACGAGGACGACACTTTGTCAACACTATATGCTGTGACACCTTCCGCCTGAGAAATACTATCATTAAACACGTGGAATGCGGCTCAGGCTTTCTCAGAATTAGGTATCTAACAAGCTCACAAGAATATATTAGAAGATCATCCTCCATCAGACCCCGCAGACTGAGGCGCTTCCTGTGCGAATGAATTCTTTTCGATTGCTGCCCCCATCATCTTGTTCCCGCTAATGACTGACGTTGCGCAGATAACAATGTTCCTTCGTGCTATATTACCGCATGTCAGTCGCGTAAACTCCAGGAAAATGCGTTGTTGGGGGTGTCTAATTGTCCTTACCTTCTTCCTTCTTTGCGATAAATCTCAGAGCTGCAATTTCTGTGAAAGTTATACCGCCCACGAATACCACGAACACCGTCTTTCTATCGCCCCCTCCCGATAAGAGAGCCCTGGCTTTGACTGCTTTGTCTTCGCCCTTTTGGACTTCGTCGAAGGCCGGGCCCCGAGCGTGCTTGACTACGTCCTCAAATCCCCGCCATCCCTGCCCACCGCTCCCAGCCACCGTGCCCACGCCACCCGCATTGCTACGGGTAATGGAGGAGAGGTACTGCTTTTGCAGGATACACTGAACCAAGCGGATAGACAGTGGCGCATACCCGCTATAAACATAGGCAATATCGTCTGGATCATGTTCATTCACCTCGTCCACAATGAGCCGGAGCTGCTTCCGGAGATACGTGTAGTTCGTCTTCGTGCCAGGGGTGCTGCCCGCGCCAGGCATAGGGATCATATTAGCCATCGGTGAACTTCGAGGTAGGAATAGCTGCAGTTTCTCTAGGTTGTGTAACGTTATCAAATGCTGGTACCCATAACCCTCCAGTACCAGACGACGAAACTGGTCAAAATCTTTCGATTTGATTCCGCCTGATACGCAGGAATAAATGCACAGGAGTCGAAGTACTTCGGGGAGGAGCGCTCCCCTTGCGATTAGTTCTTCGATTGCGTCATGCTGTGAGCTTGGGTCGGCGCCGGCGGCGAGGTTCTGTTGAGCTTCGAGTAGTTTCGTGAACTGGTCTGTTCGAGTATGTCTCATAATGTCCTCGGCTAATCCCGTATGTATCTTCAAACTCTGGTGCTCTGCTTGATAGCCAGGGAGCTTCTTTACGAAATCCTTGAGCTCTGCTGTTGTCTTCGACCCATGCCGGCTTTCGTAATCACTTTGTAGTCTTCGTGCTACTTTGTTCAGCAGGGTGCCGACAATGGCGAAATTTGCGTCGCGAAGGCCGTCATAGAGCTTGTCGGAGGAGTCAAGCTGGATCTTGCGTTTCCTAGAATTAGCGGTCGTCGATGCTCCTTGTGACGATGGCTGCGACGGTGCTCCAACAACGGTCGAGTCCACATCTGTTTGATTGTTCTGTATGCCCCAAACCTCATCAAGGAGTCCTTCGTATGTTAGTTGTGTGAGCAGAGGTGTGACAAAGTCCACTTCACGGTCAATGATGATGACACTTTCAATTGAATTACTTGGGGTGAGCCCGGTTTTGTTTCCCTCGCCGGTAGATTCGCCGGCAAGGATTTCCTGCCGCATCCGTGTAAGAAGCTCTGCTACCCGCTTTGCATGGTCTCCTTTCCCAACAACTCGAGGGAAAAGACCGTGCTTGGACTGTATTTCCATCAATGCCTTGGCCATGAGGAATGCCGGTGTCGTATCATGAAATAAATATAAGTCGCGGAAGGATTCGTCGAGTTCGAGAGACAAGACATCACGCTCAAGTGGGAAGAATAAGATCGGCAATTCTGCTATATTCACGTCACCAAGGACACCAGCTTCTTCCAGCAGCTTATCGGATACGATGGTTCGGCGGGGGACCCAGAAGACGTTGAATTCATGTCCAGTCTGGCTCTCGCGCTGTAGCCGTTTGATCTGATCTGGAGAGCAATGTCAGCTGGTAAGAACAAGATGACTATTACATATCAGCCAGCTGAGGCACGTGAGCGATAGCATGTGTGCCATCTGATTGACCGATATTGGCTTGAAACTATAAGTGAAGCTTTGGGGAGGTCGGTAATAACCAATGCGACTCGAACGTAACTACTCACCTGCGATGGCTTGAGCATGGCGGGCACATTCGCCTCTGGCAATGAACACGACATTACGCTGACTAGTATCGGTGTTGTCGTTCTCTAGGAAAAAGAACTTATCGACCCCGTAATCGTGTAATGTTGAGACTTTGACAATGACGCCGATTGGGCCGGCGAGACCACGTTCTATTACGAGGTTCTTCTTGCCACGCACCTACATGTGTAGTAGACACTTGTGAGTATGAAATGTGTGACCGAGAACAGCCGGCAAGTCTTGCTAGCAAGTCGCAGGAGATACAGTTGGGGCAGCCTTACTTACGCCCTCTAAAAGATAGAGAAGGTCCTTACGGGCCTTGTCTCTTATGTATTCGATCTCGAACCCCACATGAGGAGCCATTGTGAGCTCTACATGGGGGTTTGCTGTTTGTGCTTCCCGTAATTGACCAAGAAGCAAGCTAGAGATGTATCTCGAAGCCGCAAATGAGCGAGCTTCGTTAGGCTGATGATGGAATTGGCCGAGCGGGAGGACAACAATAGGCAGTGCTGTGCCACAACTAACTGGAGCCGCCCATCTCCCCCGTTAGGAGGCCAATGTACCTACACAGGTAAGGGGTACGTACCTACTGTCAACTGAACATATTAGCGTGCCCACAGTAGGTTACCCAAGCACCTAACCTCGGAGGCTTTTCTAGGTTCAAGGAAGGTACTCTGCAGGTAGCTAGGTACCTACTGGGCAGCTGTGGTGCGCGAGACCAGTCGGCGGGGTCATCCACTCTTGGTGCCAGGGTGTGTGTGGGTGAATCCGACGTCATTGAACGAACGCCAGGCGCTATCTAGACCCAAGCCTCTGCTCCTAAATACTAAAGCAAAGCACATCGTCTGAGTCGCTTGTTATTAACGCGCTTCGGTTCGAGAGATAGAATCAATCTCATAGTGATAACAATTTTATATTGCCACCGACCAATCTCCTATCAACATATATCTGATTAACTTGAGTTTGAGTTCGAAGCGAATATCTTCTGTTGTCCACCAAACAAGTGTATTTGCACGTTGAAGTCAACCCCATCCTGTCGCGTTGAGAGTAAACAGTGATACTCACTCGAGTTACCCTCGAACCTTCGAATATTACGTCTTTCGGCTCCAAATAAAAGCCCATGGCCAGCTGTATCGATTGCGCGAGTTGTTCAGCACACACGGGTGACACACCAGCTCTGCGCTGAAATTGCAAATGCCAACGTCATAACTTATCTTCTTCAAGCGTGAGGCAGATGTTGGAAACGTCTGCGGCCCGCCAATGTATGCATCGAAATATACCTCAAGCTACACGCCCTTTCTACACGGTATTGTCATGGTATAAGAATGCAATATCCCTCGGTCGCAGCCGGTTGCCACGCACGAACTCCTCATCGCCAGGAGGGCGCTCGTTCTTCGTGTTACCGGTTAACATACTCTGGATGCTCATGCAGATGCTCTCGACACTCTGAACAGGACTCCAGCCTTGCGCACCCAGTAGGTCAAGGCAGATGATGCCATTCGAGTAGATGTGAGGGTGCATCGGTATCGGCCTATTGTCTAGCTTGACGAAAGTCACCTCGGGTGCCTCTGCCTCAAAAGTACAGTTTAGTTCCAGGCCCACACGTTCGGTGATCAGGGCAAAGAGGAAGAGGAAAACATACCGATAGGATAGCTGTTACTAAACTTGAACTTTAGGCGATAAGTTTCTCCGGCATACAGTGGGTTCTGGTCGAGAACTTTAATATCCAGGAACCATTCCTCAAGGTCATCGGCAGAGACAAGGCTTATGCCCGGAGGGAGGCTGTTCGTAATCTGATACAAGTCCACAAGTCAGCAAAACCCCCATGGAGTTTCAATGTTGCTACAACATACCTTAGTGAGCTCCTTGCCTAGTCTTTTCGGGCCAAGGGTAGACATTGTGATAGAGGCGATCGAGGTAGGGCGTTCGATGGCTGCAAATACGAGATAATAGGACGAGTGACCTGGTGTTATACTCTCAGTCGGTTGGTAATTGCGTTTCTCCCCAAATCTTCACAGCGGCCAGAATGTGCCTACGAGTACGTTGAGCCCCCGCGACCGAGCTCCATGCAGGAATGTGCAGGGGTCGTGCTGAAGTGAGTGCCGGTGGATCAGGAGGGCAATTCACGTGGGCAAACGGAACTTATGGGGATGCATAGGTGTTGAAGCTACACGAGAGAGGGGTTTGAAAGGATGCGGTTGATAAATCTGAGATGAACGGTTGTCATTGAAGATGCATCCATCTCTGCCCCCGCCGTAGGGTGGTGCTATAGTAGGTCGAAGGGGGGTATCGATAACATTACAAGTCAAGTTTATATGCGCCCAGACGAGCATCTAGATGCAGGTGGCGCCTAACTATGTGCATAACACAAGGTCCTACCTACCTTACGTAGGTACCTTACCTGCCTGCGGATTGCCAACAAAACCTTGTGGTGTGGGCACGTAGTAGGTAGCACATTGGATGTAGATACTTCCAGTTGTTTAGCCCAGTTCCAGCGATGTCTTATGTAAGTCAAGTAGGTACCTGAAGGTACACGGTTAGGCACATACCGAATTGTGAATATTTTGATAAATTGTATGTAGAAGGACAGGCGTCTAAGTTAGGTTACATAGATAACTTACTGTACGCTAAATAAATACTGGAATTGTCTCTGAATAGTAGGTATGTACGATTATCGATAGATGCGCAGTCCGCAACAAGTTTTTGATCATATTGCTGGTCCCATCCGGTACCTACGTATTCAGCGAGGTGCTACTGCTAATAAGCCCCTAATCAGTCCTGGCTGAAAGCTGGCACAACCACTGTTACAATCCCGAGCCTCCGGAAATAGCCGCAAAAACAGGCACGGGGAGGCATGTGCTGCACTCTGTACCCACCCAACCGGTGACGAACATCAATTCTGAAATTCATCTCACAACCTTCTAGATAAGGGCACAGCCAAAAACAACACTCTCCCCTACCTTCATCCTTAATTCTCGGCAAGATGGCTGCGAGAGTGTTGCTGCGACAGGTAATTCCAATCCTACCTTGTCCAATTGACCTTTTTGAGATACTGATAATGATAATCTATAATAGCGAGTCGCTGCGCCTTTCATGGCCGCCGCCCTGGTTGGAGGCGCTGTATTTCCCTCGGTTGCCCTCGCCGAAGCACCAGCGCAACAGGCTCACGAGCATTTTTTGGTACGAACGAACCCTGAAAGAAATTATCCTGTTATCTCTGGGCTGGGGTAGAGATAGTCAAGCAATATCTACGGACTGGATATACCGGCTAACACGACTCGCAGTCTAGCAAGAAGCCTATCTACGACGACTTCGAGGCGCCCCTCCCCAAGAGCACCACGCCAGTGCCCTCTCCTACATCAGAAACGATCTTCGCATCCTCAATTTTTTCCTCTGAACCCGAGGAGGAGCACCAGGCGATATCGAGGAGGCCGACACCTACAGATCGTCTAGCAGCACAGGTCGGCAAAGCTCGCCTGTTCCTTTATAAGCAGGCCGTAATTGCCGAGGATGGCGTCAACGCTGCCGTAGACAAGGCCTTCAACCTAGAGAGGTCTTTCACATCGACCATTGCGTCCCTAGCTCCGTCGCGCGAGAGCGGCGAGCAGCTGATGCCCGGTCTCGTGTACGTGCTGGTAGCTTCAATGGCAGGTAGCATCATAGCGCGAAACCGCAATATCATCCTCCGCGCCTCCCTGCCCCTGGCACTAGGCGTGGGCGCTGGTTGGGTCGTTATCCCCATAACCATGGGTAACGTTTCGGACCTCCTATGGACGTACGAGAAGCGGTTCCCCGCTATCGCGGACACCCATATTCGCACACGCGAAGGCATCCAACACGCATGGCACATGGCCAAGGTTCATGCGGAAGTCGGCAAACACTATGTTGAAGAGAAGGTCACCGATGTCCGAGATACAGTTGAGGATTGGGTCAAAAAGGGCAAATAAACGGAACTCAATAGACCGGTTGTACCAAACCCCGTGCCAAAGAACAAAATGGCTGTACTATACATGGCAGAATAGAAGCATATTCTTTTTTCCCTTTGTTCAACATGAAGCTTCGGTGGCCATGAGTCTACCTCTCTTTGTAAAATGTAAGCGTCGACATTAGGGATAGAAGATAAGGCAGGGAAACGAAACAAATAGGCATCATCATATTGTAGAATATGCTTCTATTGTCCGTCTATTAGGGGTATATGTATTATTTTGCTCCCAGAAAACCGACGCCGTCTATGCAAGTACCCTCCGTATGCCTATTCTTACACAGTGGCTTCGTTCTTATCCAATTACAAATGTATCGTATCTAACTTACCGGTTCATTGGAACCGTCACCCCCGTAACTTATAAGGAGGTTCAGAACTCTTTCATATGTCCACATCGTGACAGCACTCGCAGGTGCCGCCTTTAACAAGCTGACCGTCAGCCCTCTATACAGACCTCTCCTCCCTTCAGTCCTGAATATTTGCTGGATGCTGCGGATGGTTCCCTTATACTCCGGGATATTTCTGTGGATGTAGCGACTCCGCGTGGGGCCCTGCACTTGGATGCGTTTCCGTACAAGGTCCAATGGGAATACTATCGTCTTCGCGACGACGCTGGCAATCACACCAGCAGTTGCATCCCCGGACCCCCACGGCAGCTCCAGCTCGCCAAGTGGTAATCGCGCAGTCTCGTATATGGCGAAGAAGGTGCCCATGAGCGGCACAATCTGCGCGAGGCCAGGGGATAGCCCACGAAAGAAACCCTTAATACCTTCATCACAGCGGATCTCCCAGATGGCGCGGCGGAGCGATGGGTATACGCGGTCGTTGCCCTGGGCGGCGAATCGCGTGCGCAACAGGTCCAGGGGATAAGTAGTCGCCGTGGCCATAGCGCCGGCAGCCGCGCCACTAATAAACGATTCGGCGGCGTGTGGGAGGCGGTTCTCTTCGGGGAACAGGTGGTGCAGCAACATGGTCGTCGATCGATACGTCGTGAACTGAACGGCGGCGTATGAAACGTACATTAGTTCGGCGGGTACGTTGCCCTTCCATAAACCGGTAATTCCTTCATGCTTTACAATATGTTGTAACGTCCGTATCGTACCCTTGTAGATGGGAGAGCCACGCAGATTCTCGTAGGACAGGGGGTCCGAAAGCGAGTGTGGCTGCAATTGCAATCGGATCTTGACGACGTCCAGCGGCGCGATCACGAATCTCGATATTAGACCGGCCACAGCCCCAGCTGTGACGACTTGCAATCGTGAGCCCTACGATGTGATGCTATGTTAGGCTTTACAGTTCGCGTCATGCAACGGACTGAACCATCCCTTGCGGTGATGTAACTTACCTCATCTTGAAGGCGTTGGCCGTCCTTCGACATGCATCCGTGGACGCCCTACCCGGACAAGGGGATCTAATCCAGTGCAATGTTGCGTTTCCTTCCTATCTAGCTGCCTTATCACAGTGAAAGGTTTACAACTGTGCGGTGACTCGGATCTGATGCACTTAATAATTAGTGCGAAAAGGCCGATGCAGAACAAATCCTAAATCTCTACTAGTGTTGCGGTTGTCGGAGGAGGAATTGATTTTTTCTGGGTTCCTACATGCAATCAAGCTGACGACATTGACATGACGAATGGATACTAATAGTAATAGCACTGTTACATCGGAGCATGGAACCTTTCAATTGCATGTGCCCAGTACTTCAATAAACCTGCCATAGGCCCGGGCACTGCCGCACTGCATCTTGCTGGCTCGTACTAGGTAGGTACAGCATACCTATAACCTAATAGCAGGGTACAAATAGGGCAGGTCACACCCAACTAGCAATCTCTCTCCCAAGGCAAGGGATTTAGCTTAACTTGTGTCATCTATTGTCAAAGAACTACTAGTCTAGGTAGTATGCTTATTGCCGAAGTTGGGTTCTCATCCATAGCCCGCGGTCGCGTATGCTAATAAGTAAAAGTTGTTCGTTTCTTCCGAGTTAAGATTGGGACAGGTGGGAGCCTCGCTGTAGGTACATCTATACCCAGTACCCAGTACTCAATAACTGCTTAATACTTATCCCCGCACGAAAGCTTCTACTACGGTCCTATACCTAGCTCCGGGGGCCCACAACAACCCATTTCTCCAAATGTGCCTACCGTTGATCACAAGCCTCTCTGATATGCCTCGAGCAGGTGACCTACCTACATAAACACAAACAAGTAAAAGACACTGAGGCAGATTCTGCAGATAAATACCTAGTTAACTGCAAAAACTATATCCAATCTTGTAATGCTAGGATAGACTCTACCTATTGCGCAGAGGATCTTAATCTCTAACTGGTACTGGATGCTTGTACCTACCTATCCAGTGTCTACAGCAAATAACCCCGCAACCATTGGCTGTTATTATTAGCATTAGCGGGCCTTTGATTCACGATCTAACTTCCGTCTGCCCGAAAGCCCAAAATTCCATACACTCTGCAGGCAGTTTACTGTATTGCTGCTTATCAGACCAAGAAAGGCGGCTCTTAAGTGGCAGTGCTTCGCCTTAAACACAGACCTCCCGATTAACTGCATGCACATGCCTCAATCATACGTAGGATAATCCCAGAACCTGCAGCTACCGTTGTCGTACACTCTGCTCCCTGTCCGCCGTGCTACACCGGGTACTTACGTATCATAAGCCACTCCTTTCCCAAACCGTGGTGGCTCCCAGTTCTCTTCGTCCTTTGGTTCCTGAGCGTTATTTCACATGTAAGCTGATCGCTATCTTTGTCCTCACGACGGCATAGGTGGAGCAGCTTCAACCAAGCCCAGTCCGTCAGTTCGAACTGTTTCTACATCCTCACTTCCATACTTGTCTCACATCGACCACTGCATGTGAAAACGCCCTACCCCCTCCATAAACTATATTCACCTGCTATCGGGTAGCTTCAACATCTTTGGTATTTTGGCCCCAAAGCTGGCATATTACTTCAACTTACCAAAAACCCGCCCATCATGACGGGTTCACCAATCCTACCACCAGACATCCAACAAACCATCGGCCCTCTGATACCTTCGCTACGTGCTGCCGCGGTTTCACTGCGGCCCTCGGAATCAGTCCTGCCTCTTCTCACACCGATCCTACGACAACGCGTTCAACTTCTATCCTTTAATTCTAGCAACGACCCATGGATCCGACTGTTGTGCTACGATCCCTCAAAGGTGCCCAGCCTGACAGAGATTGCCCAAAGTGAGCAACTGGAACCTCATCCCGTGTCGGGTGAAGTCGAGATAGACTGGGACTACGATGCAGAGATCCGCTTTCGCCGTTTGGATGAGGAAACTTTGCAGGCACTAGTAGCGCTCACAGGGCTAAGGCTGGCTATTCGCCTTCTCTACTGCACTGGTGATGGCGAGGGAAACAGCTGGAAGGTCGGAGAGGTCACTGTGGTAGACACACCTTCACCGTTCTCTGCCTTCGGGGGTGTATCGACTATAGACGAAGCTGAACGGCAGTTCCGCGAGTCGAAACAGCCAAAAGCAGCGCCTGCCCCAGTACAAGATGACGAGGATGACGATGATTACTGGGCAAGATATGATGCCACACCAGGGACAAAGACACCTGCCGCAAAAAGATCGCCAGCTCCGAGATCGGTAGGGATGCAAACATGGGATCCTTCCGAAGATGACTACTTCGCTCGGTACAACGATGTGCAGCCCGCTTTGGACAATCACGATCCTGAGGAGGCTAACATAGAGATCTCTCCGCCGCTTGGCTTAGCCTCAACTGCACCAGACAACAATGTGGCGCGGGACGGAAATGACGAAGTAGAAGTGGAGGAAAACGGGATTCAAGGCTCTTGGATGCTAACAGAGCCACCGCGATCAAGCTCGCCGCTTCGAGAGTGCGGCGACGGGCCGAAACTCGTCCACCCTTACCCGCGACCTGCGTCGAGTACTGGGTCAAATGCGTCAGTCGAAAAGCTCGAAGCAGTAGCAGCACGCCAGGAGCAAAATGATTTCGGCGTAAAACAGCATATTTCCCGCAGCATCAAAAGCTTATTCATGCTGTCTCGTTCTTCGGGGATCGATCGCGAGGAATTCGAGCGGTTGATTAAAACGGAACTCGATATGCTCGGTCTCATGGAGGATTAAAATAACTTGCAGTTGAGACAACGGTCGAGCCTCGGGATGATATTGTGCTATTACGGCGTCTTGGACATGAGGAAATCGGTTGGGTTCAATGATCACGTGCTTTCGATAACATGGTGCCTGGGCAGTTTGGATTGGTTCTCGCTCGGGATTGCATTTTTGGTTGCATTAGATGGCGCAGGAATTTTTGCCATACCCAGAATATTTAGGGAATGTTTGGGATGCTGAGGCTATACATACCCAGTTTGTAAGATAGGGATTAGGAGAATACAGGACATTTCTAACATGGTTTGATGTCAAAACTAGAAATACCTACTTCGTGATACCCAGAGTCCCGTTAGAAACCTTAGAAAGTTAAGGATTCAAAACAGGTGCCATTCGGGTACCTATGTAGGAGGTTCCCCAGAGGCTTAAGCCTTAAGTGCCACCTATTGTACCCGTGAACCCCTGTACTTGAGGGCACCTACAACTGCACCGGCCTCTAGAGATTCCTAAGGGCCCCTGGGCACAAGGGTGGAAGGAGCCAAAGGGAAGAAAGCGTGCTCGGCAAAACCATCTTCCATGTCAGCCCCGATTCCAGCCAATCAGAGCGAAGCAGCTCTCAGTCGCGTTTGGCAGCCAGAAAAAAGTACCAATGGCCTCTCATACGACGCTTATGTTCCTTTCTTTGACATTTTGGCTATCGCGACAAAACTGCACACCACAATGCTGCGCCCGAGATTAAGGATACCGCAGGCCGGCGCCTTATTACGGCGGACGGCGCTCTGCAACCGCTCATATCACCTCGTCCCCCGACTCGACCAATTCAACCGAGACAATGGAGTACCAGGCCTGTTAAGTCCCGCCGGTTACCAGACAGCTTGGACCGACTACATGGAACACATTACAGAGAAGCTGAACTTCTTAACAGCTGGTGAGCATTCTTTGCCCGTTCTTGGACGTCTCCATCACTGGATTAACCTCCCTCGCTACTCGAACAGGGACCGAATATGAGCAGCAGGACGCTCTCACTATCCTAAAATCTACAGCGCGCGATTCTTCATCGGCAGCACTGTTCAACTATGCCTCAATGGCCCACAACAACCATTTCTTCTTCAAGCAACTAGTCAATCTAGAAGCTCTATATCAACGGAGAGTAGAGGCCCAGTCTGAAGGGCAAGCACCAGCTGGAGAGACGCAAGGAGAGGACGAGAATATTGTAGCAAAAGCCGCCGACATCAACCCCCCGGCCCAGGTCGAGCTCGAGTCATCCGAGGAGCGCATACCAAAAAGGCTCAGGGCCGAATTGGTGCAACATTTCAGCTCTATTGAAACGTTGCGACGCGAGTTCTACACGACAGCCATGGGCATGTTCGGCCCAGGCTTCGTATGGCTTGTGAGGAACGCGGTCTCGCGGGATCTGCGGATAGTGAACACGTACCTGGCCGGCTCGCCCTACACGGCGGCCCACTGGCGCCGCCAAGGCGTCGACTTCAACACGTCGTCGGGCAGCAGGGACACGGTCCAGAGACTCTACGAGCGCACGGCGGCGGGCGCCGGCAACACGGGCGGCCGCTTCGACGCCCAGGCCCCCGGCGGCACCGATGTCATCCCCCTGCTCTGCCTCAACACCTGGGAGCACGTTTGGTTGACGGACTACGGCATAAAGGGCAAGAGCCAGTACATTCAGCAGTGGTGGGAGACCATCGACTGGGACAGGGTGGAGCCGCTGGCGATAGTCAAGCAACGGGACTCGTTCAGGGTGGCCTAAATGGGCAAGGAAGATGGAAATAGGGGAAACTTTACAACCCCCATTGTAAGATAATCAAGCGAGCCTAGCCTAGCCCCTGTGTATAGAAAGGGAGAGGCTACTTGTGTTATATAAAAACTGTAAACTTGTACCAAAACCTAACCTTTCAGCCATATGTCTCCCTGTTCTATTTTACCCGGCCGCCAAATATAGAGGTCTTTGCAATTGATTGTATGGATGCATCGACCGTCGGTTTGTGGTCACCTACTTGTCTGATGGGTATCAAGAAGCTTCTTATCTCTAACACTGCTACCGAGAGGATCTTTATTTGTATAGACGAGGTACTAATTGTCAATTCTGCTCACTGCCTACCAATTTATCTATCTACCCGTCCCTTATACCGTTATTTCGCGTTTGAGATTCTCTTTATTTACACGGGATGACGTCTCGTGTAGGATGAGAAAACGTTAAAGATGCAAAGTGCGTAACTACGCTTCGCAAACAGGAGAAGATTTAGTCTAGTGTACATATAAATGTTTCGGCATAACTGATAATAATAATTATCTAATAGCCTAATACTCTAATAAAGGGGAGGGGAAGCCCCATGGCCATGAGAAGGAATTTAATACTGGAATCAAGTCTACAGGAACTACACAAAACAGACGTATTCCCGGGTAGGTAGTGTCTACGAGTGGGTGCGTCGATTCAACTTGATGTCGATGTTGGATGTATGACATCCAAACCACGAGATGAGATAAACCTACCTGTCTATAGACTAAGCCCCTAAGCAATGTGGCGAGCGGCAAGTAACTAGCTTACCTCCTAGGTAGGCTGGGATAGTATGATTTGGACTGGTTTCTTGTTACCTGCGTCTTGAACTCTTTCTTCACCCTTTATCACACACCATTTTCCCACTTACCAAGTTCCTTTTTACTTACTTACTTACTTACTTACTTACTTACTTACTTTGTAGTATGTTTGATGCATGGTGCTTTTATTGCTGGACATCACATCTATCTCATATACATACATGCATTTCGCCAAAGTCCCCCTCGAGAGGCTATCTTATCTAGCCTACGTGTTGGTATTGAGTACCTAGTATGTAGGTACGTGCTTCACATATCTGACACGGGTTTCTATCTGGTAAAAGGTACAAGCAAGGCAGGAGAATGGGGTTTTTTTTTTTTGGTTACCTACCTAGGTACATCGAGGTACCCGCTTCTGCTTAGGCTGGAAGAAGAATGCAATGGAAAGGGGAAAGGGGACAGATGCGGGCGTTATACGCTCGCTCGCTCGCCCTTAGAACTGGGTGAGTAAGTGAGTATACTTATTTGTTAGGTAAAATAAGGTAAGGCAAAGCAGGTAGGTATGCTGTACTTATTATTTAGGCCCGTGGACAGTCAGTCAGTCAGGTCTACGCTCGTCGGGATAATGCCAGGCAAAAACAGGAAGAGGAAGCAAAGCAGGAGGAGGAGGAAGTAGATGAAGCAGAAGAAGAATCCGCTTCTAATCCAAGTCCTATCTAGATAGACTACTTGGTCCGTCCTTCCATTCCTTCGTTCATTCGTCAGGCGACGTACTGTAGGTAGCTTCCTTCTCACCAAGCTTCTACCTACGTCAACTATTCGTCTCTAGGCAAGGCAAGGGGAGCATACTTCTGATGCAGGGCTTCCTTTACACGTATATACTTGACCCAGCAGATAAAGATACAGAGAGGGTAAGGAGCCATTGCTTGGTTATGGCTCGATATGTCCCGGTGGTTGGGGAGAGAGCTTGTGCCACGGCCCACGGTACTGGGACAGAACCCATGTCAAGTGAACTGGATGGTTGGTTTCTTCGTGGTTCTTGGTATTTAAGGTATATTCGACTTCAACTTTGACCTCACCTCCTCACTTGAGCGATGTAGAGTTCTAATACTTGGATTGAGGATTACGTTGCTAAACTTCTACGATATGATACAACTGATTCCCCTCTAAAGACAATGCGAGGGGACTGGATATGTTAGATTCTACATGGTGATTCTGTGAGGAGAAAAAAGGAGGCTGTTATAATCATGTAGGAAATAGAATACACCTATACGTGACAGACAGGCTGGCTTCATAGTAGCTACGCCCAAGAGAGAGACTGCGGGATGCGGAATTTCTGGACTGTTCCCAACCCCCTTCATATGTTCTCTATTTTATTATTAACTTGATTCATAATCGTAAAATTCTAGAAGCCTCCCCAAACCCTCACCGATATTAGTGGCTAGCCAGTAGGAGAGGCAGACAAGCGAAGTTGCTGCAAGGGAGGTTCGTGAAAACACGTGAGGCTGGCAGGTGTCACAGGAAAGACTCAATCACATCCATGGATATCACATTCTTTATTTGACAGCTTCTTAGAAAAAATTTTTTTTTTTTTTTCAGAACCAATCATATATTCAAACCGCGTACTCTTCCCGGCCTCCCCAAAAATCATAAACTAGCTAAAAGGATAGTATATGCTATATATACTAAAGAGCGTGAGCAGTTTTTAAACGTGGTATCTTGGTCATGTTCATTCGTCTTCTTTTCATCACCATTCCATCCTCCTACGGGCTCCTTCCTCCTCCCGGTTATGTTCGATGCCGATGCCAACCAGCAGCTTCTTGCCGAGTAAACCAAAGCCAACGAAAAAGAAGTGAAGTGATTCATAATTCAAGAGAAAAAGTGTCGCTTGATAGGTGACTCGCTGCGTTCTTCCAAAAGCAAAGGGGATATCAAAAGCGCCTCCTCGAAAGCAGAAAAGATAAAAATGAGAAGACCCAAAGTCGGGAGGGAGAAGAGAATGCAGAGAAAACGTATCAGAATACCATCATCACTATCCAGAGTAGAGAGCGAGAGAGCAATGCAAACGATGCAATATTTGGTAAGAGGAGAATGCGTATCCCACAACATACGATGAAGCGTGGAAGTCGATGGGTGGGTGAGTGGGAAGGGCGGAAAGATAGCTCGGCTTTTCTTATATCATGTTACCGTTTACGCTGACCTCGAATCCCTCGCCTTTCTGCTTTAGGGCCTTGGCGAGCATGAGCTCGCGCATCCAGTCGATGCGCTCGTCTCGGCTGCGGACGGCGAAGTGGTGCGTTTTGCCCGTGCCGTTGAAGCTTCCGTCGAGGGGACCCGTGAGCGGTCCGGAGCCGATGCTCTGGGATTCCCTCTTGCGCAGCCGCTTGCCAATGCCGCTCTTGCCCTCGGGCTCCTGCGGGATCAGCTGGAAGCTGAAGGCCGCGATGTCGTCCGAGGACGTCGAGTTGGACTTGCCGTGGCCACGCGTGATGTTCATGGCCTTGAAGGCGGCGTTGAGCTTCGACGTCGTAGAGAGCGACGAGCATGCGATCGCGTAGTCGTCGACGTCGATATACTCCAGCGTGCGGTCGCGGCTCATCGCGTCCTTGTGCAGCGCCAACCGCGTCCCCTTGAGCACTGCGTACTGGTCGTGCCACTCATGCCGCAGCATCCGCGTCTTGCGCTTCTTCACTGGGCCCTGATATGAGATGCCCTCGGCGTCCTTAACCACGCTCGGGCCGCTTGAGGCCTGGAGGTGCTGTGGCTGTGACCACGGGTACTGCACTCGCGGTGGTGCCTGTAGGGGGTTTTGGGGACGAGAGGGGATCTTAGGTGGGGAGCCGGGCTTGGTGGGTGACAACGCCTTGACGGAAGTGGATGGCCGCCGTCGCGGTGCAGTAGCGCTCGTGTGGCTCTGTGCGCTGGTTGGCGAGACTACATCCTCTTCGACAGGCGCCATAATCTGCAAGGAGGGACGGTGCGATGCCCGGGACCGCGAAACGGGACCGGCCCGGTAGCCCATGTCAGGCGGCACAGATTGTGATGCATCTCGAGCTACTGGGCCTAGTGGCACGGCGGTGACAGGAACATCCATATCCGAGAACGGTGTGCCAAAGCGATAGGGGGCCACTGGTGTGGCCAAGTCAGGAGATAAAGCCTCGAGCTTGTCCATCTGGTAGGGGACAAATTCCTGCTGCAGGTTTGATGGCCTTGACTGGTATGGCTGTCTTGGGGCTGCTTGTCGTTGCCCAGGAATGGACAGCTTGGGCAGCGTTCGCAGACCCTCGTGCGGTGCTCGATCAGGGTACAGCTCAAATGGAGGCGTTGGTGGGACATCACTCGTGTTGGCCCCCTTGTGCTGATGTTGGAAGTCGAGGAATTGCCGTACGTTATCCTGGGGATCTCGCATTTGCATGTTACGAAGAGCAGCTTCTTGCAGGTATTGGATAGGGGGCACGCCGGGACCAAGTATATCCGACGACGCTACCACCGAAGGCACGGCATCGGACATGGGTCGCAGGGCCTCAGTAGATGAAGGGCGATTGAGCGCCGGCGCTGTCTCAGGATTTCCCGGGTCGCCGGCCACTAAGATGATTCCACCTTTGTCCATATCCACAAACGGGTGATCTCTCTTGAAAGCCTCGATCATCCGCTGTCGCTTCTTATACGTTTTGCAGTTCTCGCCCTTGGAGCAGTGATGTGGTTCCGGGATCATCTGCTCAATGCCGACGATGGAAACTGACTCCAGAGGAGAGATTATATCCTCCCGCGGCGGCTTTGATCGGCTCTGGCTGCGCTTTACGCTCCTCGAACGCTCTGGCTCGGCGTTCTGGTCCTTCCCCTGCTCCTTCTCGATTCGTCGTCTCTCTCGCCTCACCTCCTTGCTTTCTTCATCTTCGATTGGAGTTTCCGGTCTAGGTGACATCTCCTTCCTATCTTTAAGAACGTGGATCTCTTCCCATAACTTTGTCCGCACCCCGAATGACTTGATATGGAGTTCTCTTAGATCTTCGAATTTCAGAGTTATTAAGAGAGCGCCGTTGATATCGTTCTCGACAAACTTCTCTGCGACCGACACTTCGATGCCGGCATTTAGCATCCACTGAGCTACCTTTTGCGGTGACCACATGGCCAATCCAGTAGGATCTAGCTTCTCATGAGTAAACTGGTAGGGACTACTTCTAGAGCGAGGCAGCGGATCAGCTAGGAAAGGTTGGCGGAATTCGATATCGAACGGCTTGGCCGTCTTGGGGGTGATCGGCGAAAGAGAAAGAGCATCTTGATAATCAAACGAGATGGACGATGTCGTGGATGACCGGAAGAGGTGCGGCCCTCTCGGACCCTCTACTGGCCTTGATGGGTCGAAGTCATAGGGGTACGCCTCGCGAGTCCGGCTCGACCTTGGCGTCTGTGCCTCGTCGTATGACGATAGCGTTGTTGCGCTGTGCTGGCCAGTCTAGCATTGCCATTAGCGACGCGACAGTACAGGATACGCGGAATGCGGGTCGATGTGTCTGCCTTACAGAATTTAAACTCACTCGAGGCGAATTGGCCTCGTTATCCTCTATTTCGCTCACTATCTCTTCGTCTTCTTCCCACTCTGTGTCCACAATCTCAGTTGTTACCGACATTGGGCGGTACTCTGACATTTTCATATCGAAATAAGACCCATGAAATCCTTTATTTTGGAGCATTTGGCGATGCGATCGCTCGCCAATTGAGAATGCTTGCGCATTCTACCGGAAGCCATTATGTTAGCACCTATATACGGTAGCAAGCGCACCTTACGATGAGCCATTCGCAGAGAAGCAGACGCACCATTTTGTTTTGTGTATTGGAATAAAAGGGGAAAATAAAATAAAACAGATGAATACGCTGTCTGCTATGCAATTGCGCTACCGATATGTTGTCGTTGCCGTTGCCGGCGTGCTGTTATTTGTCTAGAAAAGAATCAAGGACATAGATATGCGATATGTGCGGACACAAGGCCGGGACGTTGTCGACGACGACGACGACGACGACGACGACAATGGTGATGATAAGGATGAGGACAGAAAAGGAAATCCTGCTGTGGGTGTCCAAAGGACCAATTTGGTTGTGCAAAAACGGGGAAAGGGGAGCCAAGGTCAGTCTACGGGCCGGTGTGGATGGGTATATGTAGCGCATATGAGATCGAACTGCATATACAGACGGCTCACGACAGATTTCGCAGATTCACAGATGTACAGCGGTACAGTAGGAGGGGGATGTTCGCAAGAACCTGGCCACTGAAGTGTGATAGCGACTGGGCGCAGCGATATGATTTGTCTCTCAACTGCTGGACGACGCTGGTCCTGCGCTGGGACAATGCTGGGACAATGTTGTGACAGCGTTGCAGTGCACGAATCACTTACATCGAGTCACCTACATCAAGCCACCGAAGACTGATGTTCCCCGCTAATAATAGCAGTGCCGACAGCAGGTGCGGAGCAGAGGAATACTAAGGCCCCGAGTCCGCCGGCCAACGGTCGACCAACCACGGCAAGAGGGGAGCAGAGGGGAGATGGCGAGGTTGGTTGTGGTTGGATAGAAGCTGGACGGCACTACTGGGGAGCGAAGGAGTGCATGGAGTTAGGGATCCCGCCCGCCTAATTGGCTTAAAGATCTGCCAGGACCCCCAGAAACAGCTCTTGTCTAAGCGCCCGTGAGCAGAACAGGGGTCGGGTGTGACCCTGTCCCGGCTTTTTTTCTCCCTCTTTTTCCTCTCTCTGCCTCTCCTTCCCACTCAGAAGCCCACTCTTGCTTTCTCTCTGACCGTGCTTTCTGAGCTCCCAGCCCGAAATGGCAACCCTCTGTGCCACTTTCTATCCCACATTACCTACTAGGTAAAATTAACTTGCCACAGCTGCAAGATTGATCTGTAGTAAGCACCAACAGAACCAACAACAGTTCTTATCAATCGATTAGGACCAAGGATACACGGTGTGGCGGTCCCCAATATCTGGTAACCTTTTGAGTGTTTGCAGGAAACATTAGCTCGTCTTTTCTACAGCAGAATTAGGTACAGCATACAGCATACATCACGAACCAATAGTGCATGCCTAGGCGGTAAATGAATAGGGATACCATGAAGTCGGTCAACAAGGCATCTGATGACAACACCTATCTATCTGTATCTGTAGTTGCTTACAAGGAGAAGAGTCGGTCATGGACAGACCAGGGAAAGACTAGGGCAGCGCCGGGATGTATAGTGGGCATGAAAACTATCCCGGTCGGTATATTCATGCGTTGCTGCCAGACAACAGAGAGAACGGTCAAGGAAGAGACGACGATGCTCTGTGGGCCAGACCAGCCTCTTTGGCGGTGGGAAACATAGTATGTAGAGAGATAATCCCCTCGAGAGAGTCCCAAAGAGGGAACTCGAGCGGTTGCTACTCAATATGTTATTGTATATGCTGTGACGCAATCAACACCGGTTTGCTATCTTCCTCGGATGAGCCAGGTTTGCCGACACCGTCCCTAGTCTTTTCTAATTGATGTTTTCTGGAACAACCGTGGAATCGCTACGTTCTGCATGTTGTGACATCCGAATGATACGCTGAAGTTGCATGGTAGTATAGTGTTCAGTGTAATACCTAGTCTACCTGGTGTTACGGGGTTTACCACCTGCGATGCCATCGTACCAGCCCCTCTCTTGTGATACTTGTCTTCGGGTCGGATTTGCGCTCTGGGAAAGAAAATAAAAAGTTTTGAGCTATTGTCGAAAACTGCCCAATTTGGAGGCATCTTCGGCTCCCCAATAAAGCCGTTGCCTATGATATATCATAGCTAGAAGTAGCAGTTGCATGAAGTCCTTGCTTTCCTGAAGCGCGATAGTACTATGTATGAAGATCGAAAGTGTCTTCTGGCCATGTGGGACGGCCCGACTCTCAACGACCCTCAACAACCCTCAACGACTACTCTACTGTACATACTTGGTAGAGCGATTTACTTACATAACAGTCATCGAAGGATCCGTGGCTAGTATTTTTTTGTTAGCGTTGATGAAGGGCGGGCCGGAGCAGAAACTTGTACAAATACCGACCTATGTACCTAGTAAAGGTGATAAACAAGATGTGTCTCCGGTGTCGCTTGATACCCAATGGCGAGAGGTTGGTGGTTTCTAGGCCATTATGTTTGGCGCACATGACCTCCCGTGTGTTTAGATCCTAGTAGTAAATAGGGAAGACTGGTCGCAAGTTAAGCTCTTCTCCCCCATTCAGCAGCGGGACGTCAGCAGCCGTCCCGTTTCGTTCGGTCCCGCGGTGAATACCTAAGCCACGCACACCTAGTTTAGAGATTTACCAAGGGCCCCAGCTGAAGGTCGAATGACGGATGACGAAACATATGACTGCTCAGAAAAGCTCCCTTTGCTCGACCTGGGATCGTCCAACGGGTAATGTGACCAACGCCTGCAAAGTCTTTCATACACCTTCATACATGCCTTGGGAATATATTATTATGATTGATTGGACTACAATAGGTATTGAAGAACCGAAGCCCTGGTAATGTGCCCCTCTCTTGTGGATACGATGTTTTGACTACCGATACAGCAATAGCTCTACCAGATATCGTTGTCGCTGTCAGTGCAAGTGATACGGACCGCACCGAAAATGTAGGTGAGGGAGGCTTCACCGAGTGTATGTGCATGCTCACCTTGGTTCGAACATATCGGTGACCGCGAAACCCACGAGGATGAGAGATTCGAGCCATATGCACGTTCTGTCCGGATGTAAAACACGTAATATACCTAGAACAGTTGACCGCTCCTCTTCAAAAAATTTATGATGGATTTGAACCACGTCGTAAATATTCGTAATCCCCACTTGAGATTGACGACGGGGCGAAATAGCGCAGATACTCAAGGCTTTGTCTTACTATACCTCCGAGTCCGTGCCTGGGTGTCTAGGTGCCTAGATCCCTACGTCGGTGAGTTTTTGTCATAATATTCCTGTTGTGCGGCTGGCTCGGTGTCTCGGCATACCTTATCAGCAGATCTGGCCATCTGTGGCACAATAATAGCCGAGATTGACTGATGGAAAGCTTGTCCAATGAAGCCGTCAAGTTGTCGCATAACCCTTCGTCACATGAGCATGGCCATACTCGCACAAATCACCACAGCCTTGTGCCAACTCGGATTGGCCATATTACTTTGATGTGGTCTCTTTGCTGAGATCCCCCTCAACAGCCGTTGCACATCGCCGAGGCGGCAGCAAGGAGAAGGATTTGGACGGATGCAAACGGCTCAGTTTAACAACCTGTGCTGCGCAAGCCACCTGGCCTAGGTAGGTAAGAGAGAAATGACTGACCAAAGTGTTAGCGTAGTCACGGGGAACTTTGGCTGAATCCTCCATTAGCCATTGACTGCCATTGGCTACTCAGTTAAGACGAGCAACAGCCTACCAGTAACCTTGTGCTCTCCACCTATCACAGTGACGAACTTATTGATTTAGCGGCTTGATGACTTGTTTTTCGCGTTATTCTGACAAGACCTAATCTCTCAGATCGTGAGCCGCACTCGGCAAAAGCTTAGACTAAGCAGTCTAAGGTTAAGGTCAAAGTTAGTACTGGTGTCTAGTTGTAGTGGGATGACCAGCGGTTTTGCGTAAATTGTAAAAAGCTATGCCTACCTATTTACTTGACTATGTACATAGGTGTGTTTTTGCTCTATTAAGACAACTTACTTACTAATACCAGCCTTGGCGACTTGGATCAACAACCCGACAAAGATCTGAAAAGCAATGGCGACATGGTGGGGGGGAGGGAAGGATTGAGAGCGGGCGCGGGCGATCATCAGAATGTTCATTTCATCTACCTACATACCTTGAATCCTTTCTTTTCAGGCGATGCGAAGAAGAACGGAACTGCGGGAAGGATGCGAGCCGTGAGTGGCTATGATAAGACGGAAAACGAATAATCGAACATCGATGGCATGGAAACAAACCGCTCCGGCCTAGGACAGCAACGTTGTCGAATCCTCCGGCAACAACACAGGTTACACCAGCATTTCAGCATCATTGTAGAATTCCTATGCGCAAATGGCGAACCCTTGATTCTGTTAATAGTCACGAGTTGTTCATCGGATCATGACGCCATGTGCGTAAGTCCTATACCATGTAGAGTCCTGTACTGTATGTAGATATCGTACATAATGTTGATAACTCTTGCGCAGGACTTGTGGTAATTAAAAGATGTCGCACATCATGATGCGGGGGATAACCGGAATACCACACAGATTTGCTTACTTGGCTCGGAAATTCCAACCAGGCTCCCAGGATAAGAGCGGAATGCATACCATTTCATCTAAGCATAAGGTAGCAGTAGGGTAAGAATACCTCATTGTACGTACCCAGCCCTTGAACAGACTTAATTAGCTCGCCATAGAAAAATTAGCCCGAATTATCTGTGGTAGACGCGGGCTAATTCAAAAATAGCACACTATAGTCAACTTTGCTAAGTACTTGCATCTGTGTGACGATTACTATGTGATAGACCTGCATACATGTAGCCTAACTTTTAGCCCACATTTTTTATAATTAGCCCAAAATAGAAACAGAAAAATTAGCCCTCAATAAAGTTACATTTTTCTTGTACTATGTACCACTTAGTAGAATACCCGGCATAGGTCAGACCTTAACATAATGTATGTAGGTAGATACTATGTACCTACTTCGGTGCGCTAAATACCTATATACGACGCCGATAAACATGGTCCTTCAAAAACAACTCTGCACGACAGGGAGGTTCTCGGGTGATCTTCGTCATGACGGGTTCATATGCAAGTACATAGGCACTCACTTCAGGCTTCATCCTGCCGACCCGCCTCTCAAAATATCTAAGTTGGTGTTTTCAGACTGTAACTACCTATTGTACTACTACCGGTTGACTGACAACACGTACGGTCACTTAGAGTTGCGTAAGAGAAAACCTAAGGAACTTTTATAACTGCCCGCCTACTGAATGGTCAGGCATCTTTTTAAGGCGAGAAGCGAGCCTCTCCATGCACGTACATGGGTCAGAACTACTGTAGTACCTGAAGTTAGCAGATAAGGTATGAATACTTTGTTTAGGCATGCTTAAAATTGCCTGACTTGTCGATAGATACCGGCTACCTATGCTGTAAGTCGCAAGCAACTGGATAGGCATCTATAAGCTTTGCATGCCTCATTTAACCCCAGGTTACGTTCATACTACCCTGCTGTCCATCCTACCATATTACCACCACCATCACCAAAGTGACGGTACGGAAGAGTTGCTGACCTGTCCCTTCAAAAACCCCAAATGGCCCCTGGTAATTGACTAGCCGTCCTGGATATAATTTCTTCTTGGCTGCATAATATTGCTGCATTGCGACGCTGTCTGCACTGACCCCACTGCTACTCCACTAGGGAGGTAACTTCCCTACCAAGTAGGTCGGGCCAGGACGGTCCTGGACAGGCTAGACAAGCAGAGCACTAACAAAAACGCTAGTGGGAGCTTCCCGTCCTTGCATAGAGATTGGCTACTCCCTGCTCTTGGCACCCATCCGTCCCGAGCTCCAGCTTTCGAGCTTTGGCCAATGTGCAAGCAGTGTGCGGCCGCATCAACAACTTGTCACATCCGCTAGACCTAACCGGTTGAATCGGCCATTTAGCGCTAACCTTAGACTAACGGCGAATCAGCAGCTCTCTACCTCCCTCCTCCACACCCGACATGCCAATTTTTTCTTTTCACCAGTACGACATATGTAAGAGCACGAATCCGGCGAACATGGCACGCACGCTGTTTGCGTGCTACGTTGTACCTACCTAACCTACCTATTCTCATTGTAGCAGCACTCTCTTCAGAAAAAATTGTGTTCCTCACTAACAGTACCAAACCTAAGGAAGCAGTACGCATAATTACCTGTGAGTGAAGCAGGTGAGAAGGTGTGCGCCGGAGAGATAGGAATCTAGATTTCCATACTTGGCTCTGGCAGACAGTCGCCACTCACTATCGATTTATCGACGCAACTAATCTAGTGTTCACCTTCGCTCTTTGCCCCCTCATTAGTGGCTGCAATAGTAGATCTAGGTTGTGTCGGAATAATAGGTAGGTAGTTTGGAGTGTATTTGCCTCGATATTGATACCTATAGCCCGTTCACACCATACAGGGCAGGAAATTGCTATCACGCAAGATGCGAATGCAAGGAAAAAGCTCGTATGGCTGTTTCTATTTGCCAAAAAGGGATATTCACTTATTGTAGTATGACATGCCATATACAGTCAATGCTACGGGACTATTAGTATGGGTTACTGTGTAGTATAGCGAGTACATACCTACTACCTATTGTAGGTAGGAATATGAGTTGGCTAGGACGTACACTAATAAGTTCTAGGTACTATATCCGCGAGATCACCCTAGAACGCCCGTTGTCAATTAATGACGCTACCCAATCATGAAGTTTTCCTCTGCATACAGCTCGGAGTTCTCTGCAGGTATCCTTGCCTCTTTGCATGGGGGGGTTTTCTCTGATCTGGGTATGGGACATGCATTCTCCTCTTGGCTGATCGTCTACGGTGGAAGGAAGAGTTTGCGTCTCTCATGATGCCCTTGAGGGCATCTCAGTAGGAGCACAGCATACCAAAGAACACAGAAACGGAAACGGGTGCAGGTATGAACCTAGGTGATCTAGACGTGAGACACGCGTCGAGAAGATTATCCCTTGAGACATCAACAGCCGGCTTATCTATCTATCGCAAGACGTTCCTAGACGCACAATACCTATTATATTTACCTAGTGGCTATCGCGACCTAGTTTTCGACAATAAGATATCTTACTATAAGCCTTGGGAGCCTATTAAATCGCTCGGGAACACAGGGCTGGCAGAGTTACACTCGAAATCCACAAGTTTGTAGCCAGCTCTCTCTGCAAGATTCTCGGGCAGTGGGCCAGCGGGTCCTTGTCTCCTGCCCTTGTTGGTCCATCCGTAGGCATTGCTCAAAAAGACCGCAATGTCACCTACACACCACTGTACCCCTCAACCCTGTCGATGCTAGCTTCTGCTTGCAGCCGTGCGTGACACTGAGTGGTACCATACCTGGTCGACCTCCTGCACCGCTACTCTACTCGGGTGGGGTGGCTGATGGATACGGGCCAGGGTGTCATCCATACTGGTCCGGACTCGAGTTGCCAGGCCCGTCGAACCGACCGCCTTGATTGGAGTCTGCAAGCGCACACTTGTTCAAGGTACGTCTGCCTTTTCCAATCTGGGCTAATTACGCATGCAATGGCCTCTAGTTAGGCCACTTAATCATGGGTTAATTTAAGAATTACCCCAACATGTTGCTTGTTGCTATTTTTGAACACAGCCATCTGGGCAGCACCAGCTCGCGATGCAGACCGATGAGTGCGAGGCCGTTGATATAAGGCTTCACATCTCCTTTGCCCACCATCAGATCTCCCAAACGGTGTTGTTGTTGATAGTAAACCAGATTCGAAGTGTCGTTCCAATTAATCTTCTCTTCCTTTCTTCCTCCCTTCTCCTCATCTCCCTTCCCCCCTCTTCTCATCTCACCCCATCTCATCACATCTACCCTATTCCCTCTCTATCAGTTCAAACATAATCAAAGTGAACGGCGAGCTGGTACTCGCTTGGATCAGGTCATTCATTCGACAGAAAAGTAATATTAATTATCACGAATTTCGACACGGCGCACACGCTAGTTTGGGCTCTGAGAGGTATCATTGGCAAACCCCGGCACGAGAGTTTACGACAGTTTTTTCCTTGGGTGGGCTCTTGGACTCTTCTCTGTGAAAAGGTACCCCGGCAATATCGAACTAGGTTACTAGGTTAGGACCTGGACCCCGGCTCTTCTGATCTCCTCCCGCTTTCGCTCGGCTTGTGGACGACTATAGGCCCCTAGTACAAGCAACATTCCCCCCACACCCTACCTGCTTGCATCTCAACGCAGGTACCTCGACCCTGAGCATACCTAAGTATACAAATGTCAGCCATACCCCCCAACCCGCGTGAAGCACTCATGATGAGAGCATCAACCGTCAACATGGCTGTCGCGACACCACCAAAGCCCAAGGCTGCGAGGCCCAGCACCAATGCGAACGCAAAGACAAAGACACAGATGCACCGTCGCTCGAGAACAGGTTCGTGTTTCTTTCTTAACACACGCCCACCGTGGCTGTCTCGGCCACTTACACATTTGCACACTTACACACTTACACGGTTCACCACCCACTGCCGGTGTAAGTCAGCCAGCTCTAACAGGAAACTAACCCAATTTGCCTCTTATATAGGCTGCTATACCTGCAGATTACGGCGGAAGAAGTGCGACGAGGGTACTCCCATGTGCACAGCATGCAAGCATCTCGGTCTCGTCTGCGAGTACAAGCGGCCGATGTGGTGGAGCAACAACGATGCAAGGAGACAGCATAAGGAGGACATCAAGATGATCATCAAACGAAAGAAGCTCTCCGAGAAGGCGTCGCACACTATCCAGACGTCTATCAGCTCGCCTCCCGGGCTGTCGCATTCGCTACCAACGTCGGCCACCTTCTCCGATCCGCTAGACCGGACAAGATCGGCTTCAATTGACTCTCATTTCTCCTTCAACTTCAACAGCTCGCCCAACATGCCCGAATATGGCGTCTACAATCCACAGATTGTTCCCACGCACTCCGACTTCATGTTTGGCATGTCACCTTACGAGATCGATGTCAAGACGGAGCGCCAAATGTTCGTCAACGATATCCCAACCTTGAGGGAATCAACTATCTCCACCTTCAGCACGTATCATACACCACCGCCCCCTGGGACAGTCTTGCCAAGCTACCCCTTGGACGGTGAATGGACAGAGCAGATCTTCCAAGAACGACGAGAGTCCCTGACCGAGGAGACGTTGAATGTGAACTTTTTCGACTTTTCCCACGGTCCTGCTACGACTTCAAGGCAGATCGACATTGAGCTGGACGAGAACGATCAACGACTGCTAGACCACTTTATTCACTCGGTCCTGCCTATCATCTTCCCTATCCTTGAGACGAACCAGCACGGATCAGTCAGCTCTGACTTCATCCTACCGGCTCTACAGACCAACAAGGGCTACCTTCACTGTTGTCTCATGATTGCTGCGCAACACTACAAGGCTATGATGAACATTCAGAGCGAGGAGATTGATAATGATATCATGCGACATCGCCACGCCACAATTCTCAATCTCTGCGAAGCTCTTAACAAGGATGAGAACCACCAGCAAATCCTAGAGGCGACTCTCAGTCTCATCTTCTTCCAGTGCTGCGTCGGCCAGTACGATGACTCGCTGCCCGATATCCCATGGCACCAGCACTTCCAGGCGGTCAGCTCGCTGGTCAACAAGCTTGATCTTCCCCGAATCGTCACGGACCCCTCTGAACAGCTGACTCAGAGCCCCTTTAACATGACATTGACCGCTTGGATCGACATCCTCGGAGCCACGATGCAGGGTAGGGCCCCGACTTTCGCGCACATTTATAGGGAGAAGCACCTCTCGACGATAAACAGCTCTATCGGCCTACGTGAGTTGATGGGCTGCGAAGACCGTGTCATGTACCTGATCTCCGAGATTGCCTGTCTAGAGAATCTCAAGCGCGAAGGCATGGACGACATCACCCTCTGCACGCACGTTCATTCGCTCGGCGACCAGATCAACCTCACAGAAAGCGGCGATTGCACCGTGAAGATGCCCTTCAACGCCAATGGCTCCTTGAGCCCGAAGCAACTGAGCAAGAATATCACTAGCGCATTCCGCATTGCGGCCCGTATCTACCTTTGCAGTCTGGTTCCTGGGTTCTCGCCCAGCCAGAGCAGCTGCGTCGGCCTAGTGGAGAAACTCACTACCGTACTTCAGCACATTCCATCGGGACCCGGAGGTTTCGACCGAAGTCTCACCTGGGTGTACCTGATTGGAGGCTCTGTCAGCGGCGCGGGTTCCACATTCAGACAGTTCTTCAGCGACCGTATCGCTCAACTGGGCGATGCTGCGAGCCTTGGCAGCTTCGGCGGCGTGGCCGCGCTGCTCCACGAGGTCTGGCAGCAAGTTGACAGCTTCCAGTCAAGTCCGAGCGCAACGGGATCAACGGAGGCACCATACATCTCCTGGAGAGATATTATGCAGGTGAGGGGCTGGGACTACCTGCTCATTTAGAGCAGACACTCTCCAACATAGCAGGTTCTTGAGGAGAAGTGTTGTCTGTCGTAGCAGGCCTCGACCTCCCCTCACAACGCATATGGCCCTACCGTGGGTGATGCAGGACAATCACCATCCCCTCTAGCGCAGCGCCTCGGGTTAACCCCGAGGCATCTTACCACTTTTTTTTTCCTTTTTTGTTATCTTCATATTGGAGACATAATATATACCCCTAAAGAGAGAGCGCCGCAAGGCGAATAGGAACGGCATTTTGGACATGGGACTTGGAACCTTACAAATATAACGTATAGTCAGGACAAGGGGGTTCTACTACGGGAAGGGGAAGGGAACTGAACCACATCATGGTTTTATGACAGGAGTAGCGATGAATGGTTGTTTTGCATGTTTAATTTTTTATTTTTCTTTAAACCTTTGCTGCCTATACCCAAAGCATTTCTGGACGGAGTTTTGGAGGTTCTTGGAAAAGCATTTTGTTCCGGGATGGAACACACGGACAGATGGGTTCAGCCAGAGGAAAAGAAGGGAAGCACCGCTATTGATTGCTCCCAAATATCTCATTATATCTTGAGGACCACAAAGACATTGGTCGGTCTCAAGATCAATCAGCATTAAGATTAGTGAAAAACACTCCAAAAATTGAGATAAAATTATTCTCCAATATCTGCTACTATCGTTTCGTGCTTTGCTCTATTGGTGACTATCTCTTTCACACACACACGACGTTCTGGTTTACCCTTTACTCGGCCTCCATGCTTGATACTTGTAACCTACACGACCTGTATTACAGTCGATTCGGCCGCGATCAAACTCGCAACACCGCACGCACACCAGTTTTCTTTTTGTCTGACAGTACGAACAGACAGTCCTGAGTAATTGCGAATTGAAGCGGTGAATGAAGGAAGACCCCGTGATGATTCGATTTGCAGGGGCAACATGATCGACATGAGCAGAGATCCCAAAGAAAATCACATCACAACATAACACAATACAACTTGATCCCATGTTTACACTACCTACCTACCTACCTACCTACCGAGTGGTGGTGGTGGCGTCCTACCGGTTCAGCTGGAGTTTACGCATCCACAGTGAGTAACACTCGGCCAGCCTCGGCCTCGGTTGACTGTGGTGACGTACGTTTCGTTCGTTCGTTTGTTTGTATGTATGCGGACTTGCTGGGCTGGATTTAAATTGAGGTCCCACCAACCAACCAACCATGCTACCTATACGTTTCCTGTTACCTTGCTCCTCGGTTTGAAGTTTCAGACGATCACGCGGGCACGTGGGCTTACCTACCCATCTACCAGGACTAGGTAGGATTCTGTGTTGGCAACAACACTCGGAAGGGAGTGAGCGAGGTAGAGAGTGGGAGACAGTCAGGGTTGTTGGTGGCTTGATTGTTAGCAACACCCGTAGCGAACCCTTGATTTACCCCAGCCTTACCCAACGCCCCTCAGTCTCTCAAGCCTCGACAACAAACCACGACAGAGGTAAGGGGTTTAATTGGGCGATAAGATACCGTACATACACAGATAGACATGTCGAATACACATGTAAGGTTAGGTAGGTAATTCCCAGCTGGCTGGTTACTAATTTCGGGTTTTCAGTCACGCAATCGTTATATCCGCCCAGGCAAGATATCCAGGAACCGAGGCTACCTACCTATCTATTTGACATGGGATACTGCTATACCTAACTAACTATCATCCCGGCTAGTATCCAGACCAAGGTACCAACATGTTTTGCGCACGTAAAAACTCATTGTCACGAGGACAGAATGAAAACGGGCGACAGCGATCAGCCATTGTATGTTACCCAATTACCCACCAAGGAACCTAGGACTTGCAAGCAAGCAAGCACAGGGTTTCTTGTCAATTCTACAGTACAATTTGACTACCACCTATGTATGTTAAGGGAACTAAGCCACTCCCTCCCTGCCGGCCTCACTGTATGCATGTAACTGTTGGTTCCGTTCTCCGGACTCTTCGGGAATGGATGCGTTCCCGTCTGTTTGTGTCTGCCTAGGTACTTGGTGCAGGGACTGACGGCTAACTTTGTTCGTCACATGCTTCCCTTGCCTTACTTTATTGATTCTTGCAGCAACCCTTCCAAAAGTATGTTTTGGGAAACACTGATGTTACCTTAAAGAGCCGCAAGTACTTAGCCTGCCTAGATATGTATGTTATGTATGTAAGGTACTAGGTAAGGGAGCATGAATGCACCCATTTCTATCTATGTAAGTATGTACCTAGCACCGCCACCAACGGCACCCGGAAGACTTGTTTCCCGACTCGGAAGAACCAACGAGCGGTTGGCTATGTCTGCAACTCTACATCATACGCCTTGAGTTGCTATCAATAACACTTTCTATCTAGGCACATGATTTATTTACAATATTCCTTAATTCTAAATGTAGATTGCTTTGTTTATTTGTTGGGTTATATGGTATTCCTCCTCTCTTCCTTGTTCTGCTGAAAGGAACAAAAATAGAACTAGCACCTACCGTGGCATACAGTTAACCTGGGTAAGTTCGGTTTCCTGATGAACTGAAAGGGCAGGACAAAGACAAAGACATAGCAAAGCAGGGAAGGACAGGGCTGTATCTAGATCCCCGAGCCAGCCTTTGCCTCGATATTCGGGGTTCAAAGAATCCATTCTTTTGCCGATGCTACCTACATATCCTACGATGGTCGCGCTGGAGGCCCTACGAGAAAAACTCGCTTGCGCTTGCGCCTGCGCCTGCGCGTGTCTGGGTCAAGGCAACGGTTACGTGCCGAAATACTTGCTACTCTACTACACGTGTTGTATCGCCCGACCCGCGGGCCATGGAGTTCCACCATCGGGAATATTGAAACATGCTCATGATCTTGGTGAGGACTAGGTTGCGTGGCATGGCATAGAAGGGTCATTGATAGAACGCTTATTGGTTACTCTCTTAGTTACAGCACGTCTACGCCAGTGTATACTTACCCGCGCTTTGAGTACAGCGACCGGCGTATAGGAAAGGTAAGAGGCCTCTTATGGATCTAAGAGAGGAGCGGTGACAAGCCGTGAAGTCATACAGAGATTGCTTCGCGTTTGCTAGCTTGTTACCAAGAATCCCACGAAGATGGCTATTAGGCCAGGTCTCTGGATAACTCGGCATCGACGCGGATGTTCGCCAACAGTCATTACGATACCTAGCAAACAGGATTTGGAATAGATTTGGATATCTCTTGCTTGTGCTGCTATATAGTTTTCGGTATAGTCATCTATGTATATACTTTCTTTCGGCTTTAATCTTGCAATTGACGGATCAGCGCCAGGTTTTGCCGTGCCTGAACAGAAGCTGACCAGCCCACTACATATAGTGGTAGGGGCCCACGTATAGCGCAGAACAAGGGCCCAATCACGGGCGCCTATTTTGTCTTCCCGCGCCTAATATGAAAAGTCGTACAGACACCTCGACCAATCCCCTCTCTCTCTATCTTTAAATTCTGCAACGACCCCCTACGACAGCCTATAGAGCCTATAGGACGCTACAGGGTTGCGGCAGTAACCGCCGGGAGTGAGAACGAGCGATTCGCTTCGTCGGGAGCCTCTCGTTTCGACGGTGACCTGGCCGTCCAAGACTTACACTGCCTCATATCGACCTGCATCGCCGCCGATGCTGCCGGAACAGGCAGATCTCGCTTTTTGCTCATTTCGCTGCAGCTCCAGTCAGATAGCAGCGGTCTATGGGTAGCTGGGCTGCACACGTCCAGTCGATGGCCATTTGTTCGGCCATTCTCTGTCCCGCAAGAAGCAGCAGCAGCAGCAATGCCTGCATGACTCGCGAACGTCGCGTACCACTCGCGGTCCCTTCAGCTCTGGCCAAGAGAATGTGGAAATGGACAATAGTTGCTAGACTAAGTGGAAACAAAGATGACGATGCATATTCTTCCTTTCTTCCTCTTCTTGTTCTCGTCCTCGTCCTCGATCTTGTTCTTATTATTATGACATGGCTGAGGCCCTTCTGACTTGATCTTGTTCAGTCCTCATCTGTTGTTGGTCCTCTGTGAGCCATGTCTTTGTGTGCTCCTCTTCCTTTGACTATACATCCATTCACCACCTAACACTAGATATTCTACGCTGGCTTCATTGTTTGTTCGTGACTCTGTTCCGCTGCTATAATCCCACTTACCCCTGCACTCCGTCGCGTGGCCACCGCGAGTCCTTGTGAATGAACATCTTCCCGCCGCCGCGTTTAATTACTACAGCCACTTCGTCTACTTTCTTGCTCAAGTTGGTTACCTGCGCATAGTTTTCTCATTTCTACTACAGTTTTTATTCTTCCTATATAACTTTTTTACCGCTTTTGATAAGCCAACATCTATCTACTTACACGCAAGCACAAAAACTAAGAAACCCCTGAAAAGAAAACCAAACAGAGAAGGACGTTATGTTGTACGCTCGAGGTCCGCTGAGGACGCTACAACTCGCTGCCATACTGGCCATCGCGTCAGCGTCTTCTATTCGGCCAGAGTTATTGCTTGAGAGGGACAGCACATGTGCTGCCGATTTCACGAAATGTCCACAAGCCGGGCTTCCGTCAAACTTCTGCTGTGCCAAAGGCACTTCCTGCTCGGTGCTGGCTGGGGGAACGACGGTTCTGTGCTGTCCGGAGGGCAATGACTGCGGGACAATAGAGACCATCAGCTGCACAATATCGCTTCAGGATCCCAAGGCGAACCCGAAGGCGGAGGTCAAGACGACAGAATTGGATAAAAAGCTCCCGACTTGTGGGAAGGGCTGTTGTCCCTTTGGGTATCATTGTGATGAAGATGAAGACAACTGCGTCAAGGATAACGACCAGAGCAAGAAGCCGGGCGAGACGCCGTCCTCATCATCAGCATCACCATCACCGTCACCATCGTCATCATCATCATCAAAACCACATAGTTCGACTACGACTGCTCACTCGTCGCCTACGACTTTGACGACGCAAACATCCGCCATCTCAACGACAGCGGCTACCGCAGGTGGCGGTAAAGAAACGGCCATACCGTCGACAGAGACGCCGACCACCACTGCGACCCAAACGCTCAACATAGCGGCCATCGTTGGCGGTGTTGTTGGCGGTATCGCTCTGATATTACTGATTGCAGGTGGCGTCTGGCTGATACGGCACAAGCGCAAGAAGGCCGAAGACGAACTCAAGAAGCACGAATCAACATCGTCGTTCGGAAACATGATTAGCGCGCCGATCCCGCACGCCGACTACCACACGCAGCGTCTGGACTTCCTCGCCAAAGCGCAGAGCTCGAGCGTGGCTGCGAGCCCCACGCAGGCGCAGGAGCGGTTCCCGCCCACATCCCCTTACTCGCCCTATGGGGGTTACGGGTTCCGGCCCGAGAGCCAGATGAGCGAGCTCCCGCGGAGCCAGCATGCCTCCCCGCGCAGCTACCACCCCTCGGCCGAGATCGGGGGCCTCCGGAACCTGACGGACCGGTACTCGGGCACGTCAACGATGACAGCGTCGTCCTTGAGGGGCTCGAATCCCTTCACGACGCGCAGCGAGAGGCAGCACAGCGGCGGCAGCGAGAGCATCAACATCTTCGCGGACCCGTCCACTGTCGGCACGCCGCCGCTGAGCCGCGACAGGCGCGACACCACGTGGACCGAGTTCCAACACCACGCCGATCAGCGGGGGCCTGAATCACCTGTCCGTAGGCGGTAGTGAGGCCTCGGTACGGTAGAGGATAGTTTGAGCTGGAGATAAGGAACGCGAGCGTTGTCGCACACAGACGCACCGCACCGCACCGCACCGCATTTGAAAAACGATACTAATAAGCATGCATGATTTGGCGTTATATGGGAAATACCTCTTGCCTCGACCTGGTTTTTCTAGCGGAATTTGATACCACCATTGATTGAAATACAGCGGCGGAGGGTCGCGGAGTTGACGGGAATAGCCGGCATTTTGCATTTGCATTTGCATTTACAGTCATAGTTACTATATTTTCCCTTGTCGTTGTATATAAGAGCGGTGCTACACATATAAGAAATACGATACCTACGTACTTGTTCCCCCCTCCGGTGGACAAAAATGCAGACAGGATCTTAGACACGATACCAGTTAAGCTCGTCTGTTTGAGACAATAACGTGCTACCTTATCAACATATGTCTTTTCTTATTTTATGAAGAAAAGCTATTTTCGTGCCTGTTAGCTACCTATTTAGCTACGTATCCCCTTCCCTCCCTCCCTCATTTTGCTCATTCATACATGTGCAAATTAAATATGAGAAAAAGATATGTTCCATGCCAAAAGGTGAAAAAAGGGGCCAGAGTCATCCTGTGAACAAATAGGGCTTCGAGACAATTCGTAAGGAGAAAATTTATCTATTGCCTTTTCTTGTTAGCTCTCTTCTCGGAGGCAGTCTGGGGACTGCTGCTGCCCTCGTTCGCAGCGGCGGCACCATTGTCATTGCGCTGAACCCTCTCATACTCCTCGTTGTCCTTGCGCTCAGCATACCACTGGCCAGCCTGCAGGACAAGGACGCCAACAAGAACAAGCGCGAGGATGGTATTGCTGGCAGCCATGACCTTCAGACTGTCCTCGCGTCCCAGTACCACCCGTCCGTCATTCTCCTCCAGGTTCTGCTGCGCGGGCGGTAGATTCCCCTGGAAGTCCTCGGCGTGCCATATGCCCGCGCTCACGAAGCGCAGGCCCTTGACGATGTTGGCGATGTAGATGCCCACGCCGATGACGTACAGGACCAGCGAGGCGCCGTCGAACAACATGTTGCTCTCGGACGCCTTGAAGAGCTTCATGAAGAAGCCCAGGAACCCGATCACGATCATGATGCTCAAGAGCCGGGCGATCAGCGGAGGGGACTGGTGCAGGAACTTCAGGTGCGTCTCGAGCTGGTCGAGGTACAAGGGCGTGATGGGGTCCGAGGTCCACAGCAGTGGGAAGTCGTAGGGGAACTGCGCGAACAGGATGCCGAGGAAGAAGCAGACGGCTATAGATCCGCGGGTGGACAGTTGGTTAGCGCATTCTGTTTTTGGTACCTGACGGACGTAGAAATATTGAAGATTTGAAGACTTCGCATCTCTGCTACATAATATAGGTAGGGAAGTGCATTGTAATCGCTTTGCAAACAAGCGGCGTTTATGTGTGTGTGTGCGCGCGCGCGATGGAGATGGAGATGGAGATGGGTGAATCATTCGGGTAGCTAAGCTAGGTACTCACGCCCAATAATCATGAACGTCGCAAAAGACGAGGAGCCGCGGTAGTCCTTAGACCGGACATTCTTGGACCAATCTACCCATTTATCCGGCATGGTGACTGTCTGTTTTTTGCGCAAGTTAAAGTTCGCGTGGGCTAGGAAAACGAGGCGAAGAAACGAGGCGAAGAAACGAGGCTCTATATTGTAACCTGTATAGAGAGAGAGCCGCAAAAAAAAAAGGTTCGCTTCGGTTTAAGCGGATTGGAGGGACAGATTCGGTCGATCTTCTTTGGGGTCGCGAGACAAAGTAAAGGAAAGCTGGATAGCTGGATTAGGCTGTCACAATTTCGCAGAAGAAAGGATTCGTCTCGGATCGGTGTGGTAATGATAAAACTGGCCTTACGGTCTTTTGCCCAGACTTTACATATTATCAGGGTTTGTTTTCAGCTCTAATGCGTGGCTAATGAGGTTAGTACTGCTGTAGGATGCAAGAGAAGCTCGTGGCAATCTCCGCAGTTAGCCTGCGATGCTGTGTGGGCGTGTTATCATAGGCGGCAGCCTCGGTGCCCTGCTGTCGCACAGCACTAAGCTCCTAAAAATGAGGGGTCTGGGCCTGGGCCTCTCTTATCTCCAGGGTAGCTAACTGACTCCTTACTAAACTAGTTTCAGCTGAAAAGGAGCTACTAATAAGCACTTGTAGGAGCGGCAATTAGGTACCAAGATAGCTTCGTGTCTCTATCTCATGCTTATTGAGGATGTAATGTAATGGATTTCTATTGCAAACTATACATATCTATGTTGTATATGAGATGCTATATATTATATTGAAGAATGCCCATGATATGTAAGTCTTAAGATATCCGCTATTCTACACTCTATCGCGAGTTAAAATCCTTGTCGTGTAGACTCTACTCGGATGCCTAAGAGCAACATGCACGGCCTGATTCAACTTGTTAGTTATCGGTTGGCAGTATATGTATAAGCCGCCAGCTTCGCTCGTGGGCGTAGTAGTTTGGCAGTTTAGCAGCCGGCAAGAGTTATCCTCCTCCTCAACATCATTGTCACCAAAAAAAAAATAAAAAAAAATAAAAAAATAAAAAGGTCGTTTGCAAAAACGATCTGTATTCCATTGGAGTTTTAGAGATGGCTTGACATTCCATATTCTTTTTCAATGGAGGCGGGTCGACGACGATGTTGCATGAAGTTGCAACGAACAAACGAACCAGGGGTATCATCTGAAGACTGAAGCTATGAGACAAGCAATGACAAGAACGCCCGAACTTTCACTTTCCTTCCATCCATCAGTCGAGAAAGCACCAAACTCCATTTCCATTTCCTCTGTCAACCCCGGTGTAACGAAAGAAAACCAAATCCGCAGAGAAACACTGATCTCCATGTTCTCGGTCACTTTGTTGGCAGAAGACAAACCAAACTCGCAGAACAGACGCGAACTTTCACTTCTCCCATCATCGAAAAAACGCCAGTCTTTCATTTCTCTGTCCACTTCACTGTTGGGGAAAAAAAGAAGGGACCAAACCCAGCAGAAACAAACAAGCGTTCCATGCACTAGTTGCTAGCGTAGATCACTTGTTGAGACAGAACTTCGGTTTGTCTAGCAGTAGCAATGATCATCTCCATGGGTCCTAGCGATGGTTGTTACGTCCGCCCTGTGAGAGGTTTAACAAAAGTCAGTATATGTAGATCACCTGGTTGACCACGGCGAGGAGGAAGGAAAAGGAAACGGGGAATAGGAACAAGAAAGGCAAGGTAGGGCTGGACAGCGAGATAGGAAAGATAGACTGGGTAAAAAAGTAAGTAAAGAAATGTACGAACACGTTGCTGGGCCTGAGGCTGACCCCGCCTGAGGCTACTCTGTGCTGTTCCGTGCGGCTGACGCTCTTGACGATGACGGCGATTCTGATTCTGATTCTGATTCTGATTCTGATTATTGCCATGACTACCATTTTCTTGTCCTTGTTCAGGGGGAGCGAGCTGGCGCAACTGTTCCTCGTTCATTTCCATTTCTTCATCGTAGGCCGAAAGTGCTGGATCGATGGGGATATTATCACCAGGATACGGCTGTAGCTGAGGCACTGGGGCAACCGATCCCAGTCCCTGGATATCTGCGTAGCCTAGGGCAGTGCCATTGACACCCTGAGCAAGACCCGGGGGTAGTTGGGCTTGTAGCTCTTGTAGTGTTGGTAGCTGTTGTTGTTCGGAGCGGGCAAATGATGTATTGTGATAAAAGGGCTGAGGATATGGATAGCCCTGCCAACCCTGAGGAGCAGCAGGAGCTGCTAGAACTGGTGGGGATGTGGGCAAGGCTGACTGAACCTGTCTACTGCCTATGTGGGGCACGTATCCATGGAGAGGAGCAACGTAGTTGTTGCCGCCGCTGGCTGACAAGGCCCCGTGCTGTCTTCTCCGATTCATCTCGAGAAACACATCTTCTATCATGCTAATACCTACCGGAACTCATTACATTAGCAAAAGACAAATAGAACCTTGGGATAGAGAGATAGATGGACAGATTACTCACTTGTTTCACTCCTTCCGCTTTCGCGCATACTGGCCCGGCAGGAGAAGCAAAAGGGTGGTACCTTTTGCTCTGGACCACACGGTCCAAGTCTCTCCCTGAGTGACAGAGACGACAGGGACGCGCCGGTGTTGATGCGGCCTAGAACAATCTGGTGGCCGCAGGCCTCATGCTTGAATTGAACGCGGCAAGTCGGGCAAGTAAACTTGCCGCGCTCTTGGATGCAATCATGCAGCCAGTTATTAATGCATTCGTGGCCAAAGGCATGGCCACAGGGAAGCTTTGAAAAAGCCTCCTCGTTTTCATTCTCAGGCTCTGTTATTGCGAGCTTTCGAAGACAAATGGGACAGTCTACCGAAAGCTTCACGCCCGGGAGGAGGTTCCCGTCTTCGCCAAAGTGAGGAAGCCAGTTGGGGATATAGCTATGAATGAGGGTTAGGTTAGTGATGGCCAAAAGCCACAGTACGGCTGGGTGAGTAAACAAAATAAGACAGGTAGATAAAGAAACTGAGTGTGATGCGTACCAATCTTCAATAACCATAGGCATCTTGGACTGTTGTTCAGGTGTATCTTGGCTTATTGTTTATCGAGGTAGAAGGCGGTTGGTCTAGAAGCGTAATGAATATAGTCAAGACTTGAAGAGGGGATGAACTTTAGAGAAAGGTCATCCACGAACGAGATGTACGCAATCGGAATTCGGGAAGCGGATGAAAGAATTGAGAAATAGAGAGGTTTCTGTAGAAAGAAGGTGTACAAGAATGTGAGAGGATGTAAAGCACTGGTTAACGTGCAGAGTGGAAGAGGTCTGAGAGGAAATTGTGGGTGGAAATGTACCCGCAGACAGAACTCTGAGGAAAGGAAGAAGGAAAGAGGTGAAACAAATTTTTCAGTGGGAAGAGTTATATTACATTGGAGAACTTCACAAGCCGTACGTGAAAGCCGCGCCGACATGGTTGTGGCCGGTGCTGCGGCTGTTGTGCGGCTCGACCACAGAGCAGAACATTGTTCCTACCATTATTCCCTCTATATGTCGACGTTAAGAGAATGAAACCCAGACTGTGCAGGTCATTGCGTGTTTTGATGACGATATGTACCTGAGTTAACATGTTTATTATTTCTAGTTCTCCCCGACTTACCGGTCCTAACTGTATGTACGTGAAGGAAGAGAAGAATAGAAAACTGGAAATGATAATATGAAAGCAATGGGCCACCAGCACTTACATATTATGATACATACCTATACTTACCTGTCATGTGAGATGGCTCCGTTGAGAGTTTGCTCGTCGCTATAACCTCTCACAGGCTTGTGCAGCTCAAGACAAACAGATAGTCGGCAATAACTTACCAGTGAACATAAAGATCCCTCATTGTATAGAGACTCTCAATCGTGCCCCTGAACTGTATCGACGCCTCCTCCAATAGTTCCCTAGACTGAGAAAACATGAGGTCTCCCTCCGGGACATGTGGAGGGAAAAGGAGGGTGCAAAAAGTGTCTACGGCGTTCTCAATCTCGAGCTCAAAACACATCCCGCACCGCGCGGGAATGGCGCCATGTTCAGGTAACGTCAGGGGAATCTGTTGTTTCCTCTTCTCAGAAGTGTCGTACACACGAGGTGGGAGGTAGTGACCACATCTGTAGACTAGTTCAAAGCGGCAGAGGGGACAGTGCGGATAGTTCTCCCGGCGGTCGACTCTGCGCAGCCATTTCTCTAGACACCAGGACCCGAAGAAATGCCCGCACGGCAGCACGGTCAGGCCTTCGACTTCTTCACTATCAGAGCGATCATGAGCCCGCACGTATTCCGGAACTTCTAGCTTTGACGTAAGACATATTGTACAGGTGAGGTCTAGCTTCACATACTCTCCGTTCTCATCCGCTCCAGTATCAAGACACTGAGCGAAGTCACCGAAGAGGGAGACGTCCTGGTCGGTGACCAGGCGAGGGATGGCTGGGAGTGTAGGGCCCACACGGATCAGGCCCGGAGGAGGACCTACGGGAATACCGCTGTAGGATCCTTCATCCATGGTACCTGGAGGATGCAGGCGCCTATCACCTACCTGTGGTGCCTGTAACTTGTCAGCAGGGGGGATTTGTTGACCTTGGGTACTTGGAAACAGACTCTCTACAATGAGAGTAGCAATCAGAGCTTCTTGTCTGCTTCCAGATGCCGGCATAGCTCGGATCTGTGATGGAAGAGTACAAGTAGGATGATCGCCACGCAGGAGATGTCGTCTATAACACCAGATTAGTCACGTGATGGCTACTCTAGCAGCCCATCCACAAATCCAGACCTTTCCAATGAAAGGAACCAGAGCTGCTTTGTGTAAACCGGGGAGCACCTTTTTATATGCTTCAAGTTGGCAAACAATAAACAACCAATAATGACCTCGCTTTGTGAAAACAAAGACAGTGTCTTTGGCTATCTAGGTAAGGATCATAGACATTTCGGCTTGGCCCAACAACGGATGTTTGTTTTGTAACATCCCGTCAGTCCAACATCAAGCTGGGTAAAGAAGCGTAAAACTAACCTAGCTGGTTGGTTGGCAATGAACATTACTGTTTTGTGCCAACTTATGCTCTCGACTGGGTGAGTCTCTGACTATATGGGCAGGTAGACCTGAATCTAAGTTCAAGCGAGGCCGGGCCTATTCTAGAGAGTTTTATAATGTCTGTCTTGAGGTGACATGAATCCATACTCATTGCGCCTTCAAACTTTGTCGTTCATCTCATTTTCTCGTTCATCCCTTCCTGCTACATAGAAAAAATGCTGCCCACGCTAGTATACAATGTGACAAAAGGTAGCAAGTAGATGTTATGCGAAAATCAGGTGCATATACACACCGTCAACTTTTTGAACAACCCTCATCTTCTCATCACCTGACCTCGTCCGTATCGTCTGTTCACGTCAAGGTCGTCCCATGAGCTCACCGCTCGTATTTAGGCAGAGGCTCCGAACCCCCCGCCATATTCGATGATGCCATTGTGTCTTGGTATCGATCTCCAATTTCAGCATTGCCGTCTTCGTCCAAGATCGGTGCTGACGGCTCCTGAGACCACGATGGCGATGGCCCAGTCCAGTTAGGAGCAGCGGTGGCGGGTTCCCCTCCATCGTAGTCATCAGGTACCTCAGGGGGTGCGCTGGCTTCGGCTATTAGTCTTTGACGTTCCAGCTCTTGCTTATCATCAATATGATGCCTAGGAGAAGTGGTTTCTAGCTCTCTAAATGTGGGAGCTGAAGGCCTTTCATATACCTCTGGCACTACCACAGACTGCGGTCCAAGGCTAACGGGAGAAGAGCTCGACGCTGTAAGGTGTGGCATATGACTAGGACCGGAAGGTTGCGATGGGCCGGAACCTCTCTCTATAGGCTGTAGAGTGGGCTGACTTGGGAGCAAACGCTCCTCCGCCCGACGTGCACGTTCTTTATCCGTGAGCGTATCTTCCGGAGGAATGTTGGGAGGTGGAACGTATATGGGAGCCTGCGTCTCATGGCCTTGGTAATCATATGGTGCTGCCTGTGAAGACGTCAGGCCGGGGTAGTAACGAGATTGCGGATATTGTGCATCCTCCGGATTGTACTCATAATCCTCGGCCTCGCCATCATACGTATTCTGCCAATCATATTCATTTGCTGGGCCTTCGTCTGGCGGTTTTTCTTGCGGAGCTTGGACGGCGACAGCAGGCCGATCAGCAGGCCGTTCAACGGCTTTCCCTCGCGACCTGGAGCTATTTTTGGTCCCAACGACTACTTCGAACGAGACGGAAATAACTCCTTTTTCTCTTCTTATGTGGTCGGTGTCTATAATAGTACTATTCCAGTTCGCCACCAGGTTCAAGTCAATGCCATATGTACCCCGCACCGAAGCTGAGGAAGCCATTCTAGTTGGCTGCTGTGGTTGCGACGGGCCGCTTGAAGGCCCTGTTAACTTGCCACCAAGGTCAACGATGACCTCGACATGGTACTTGAAGGTGATCAATCCGCCAGGTACATTCCTTATGCTGGGAAAGGCACCCTCTGGGACACGGACCGCAGTTGTTATATTGGCAGCGAGGGTGGCAGGGTCAAGAATAAGAGGGGCTACTGCTTGTGACAGGTCCTTCCGGAAGACACTGCATGACCCGGCCGAAGACAACGATAGTCCACCAAGTCCGGTTTTTGACCTAGGGTAATATTCATCTCGTTCTAGCCGTTTGGCATCTTCCTTGGAAAGACCTGTGAACGAGACCACTGGCGGTGCGTAATCTACGCGACCCTGCCTATAGAGTGTCACAATGATGCCATGAAGACTTTTCATGTACCGATTGTGCTCGACCCTGATCTTCACCGGTATTAGATCGCCTGGCAGACAACCACCCTTCAACAACTCGACTGTTGCAGTGATCTCCCTCTCGTCATGCCCTGACTTTTTACTGCCGCTGGCGGATTCACCGCTCGCCTCTGCACCTTGTGCACTGTATGATGCACTATTATTACTCGCAGCGCTCTCACCACTGATTTCACTTTGCACGTCGGCCAGGGGTGAGTCGCGCGGTGCATTTTCGGGGTCTGGGTTGGCCGGGGCCGGGTTCCCCAAGTTCATGGTACTGTTGTTCGAACTCCCTGCAGCCTTTGCTGAGTCTCTATCTGATATTGGTTCCACTACCTCCGTCAACGGCGGATGGCCCTTTGCGGCAGCTATCACTGCCGGAGTGACCGGCTTCTTTCTCTTGGGCCGTCTCTTCATTGTCTGCAAAAACACCTTGCGTTCTCTGGGGGGAGCTATCAACCCCACATCTACCTTCTCTACCAGTGTGACTTTGGCCTCGCAGCTAGCAGTGGGCGCTATGGGAGTCGGACGTGTGAGTGTAGCAGTTACAAGGTAGGCTATCGTGCCCCTTTCGAACTATCCGGGCCATCAGTCAGTCAGTCCGCTCTCAAGTAGGTCAATGTGATAATAGGATGCCCATACATCAATGCTACTGGGCAACTCTAGGTCAGGAAACTGGAGATCGAACTCGAACTCCCACCTTGAGGCGTGTAGTCTTCCTTCCCCACATAGGACGGTTTCGTCCTGGAATAGAGAGGCATGTCCATTGCCATGGTAGCGACCCTCGCGACCACCGTGGGGCGTAATGGCGGGATTGACCGTGGCGAGTTGGGCGGCAGCGCTGGCACTCTTGAAGGCGCGGACATAGCCGTGTAAGGCGACAGTCAGGTGCGTGATACGAGTGGGTTTCACAACAGACAAGATGACGGAACCCTGCACGTGATCTCCAGCCGAGTACTGGCGATGTGGCTCTTTTAGACGGATATGGAAGTCGGCGATGTTGCGGGTTCTGGAACGTAGAGGCGCGGCAAGACGTGAGAAGAGGGAGGGTTTGGGGGGCGGGTCGTCGAGTGGCAAGCTGGCAACATCGTCGATATTGGAACCCATTTAATCAAAACCATATGAGAGTCGAAGCGGGCGTATACGTGTCTTACATGACACGACCGACGCGTAACGCTTGTGATCCTAGACACACTATCTACCCACCCAGAGTATAATCTATACACCCGAGGCAGGATGGAGAACGCGCACGATGACTAAGATAGCGACAGGCGCTACGGGTGGAAGACGGCGAGGCCGGCGGGGTTGAGGGCGCAGGCGAGGACGGAGGCGAAGGCGAAGGCGAAGGCGAAGGCGAAGGCGAAGACAGCCAGTAGCGACGTGACGTGATAGTCGGTCGCACAAAACTAGCTAGGGTGTTGGGACGGCTGGTGGAGGCAGAGCAGGCAAGCAAAGACGATCGGAGTAGTAGGGAATGAACGGGCCAGCCGGCTCAACGTCGATCGGAAAAATCGGGATAGAAGACGGGGACAAATAGCATCAATGGAAAGTCCCCAAAGCTCCGGGTCGTCCCAGCAATACGGTCGGGCGCCGTTGCGAGGGTGCAGAAGGCGGGAAGTAATGGAAGGTTTCTGACAGCTCTTAGGTGTTGCATGCCAAGCAGAGGAGGTCTTGGTCAAGAGTTCTTGGGAGACGGGTGCCAAGAGATCCTGCCTCTTATATTCGAGTTGTACTTATACCCGTGCTTATTATAAGTACGGTGTACAAAGTACTTGCACAGAGAGAGTCGAGACCGCACCTGCCAGACCAGGCGTACGTTTTTGTGGGCGGAACTGTGGAGATATTTGGCTGGGAACCCTTGTAGTACTTCAAGTGAGGGATGGTGCAGCCGGCTGGCAACAGCTTCCGAGTTGCTCTAACCTAGGTATATGGAGGTATGTAGATATTATTAGGTAAGATATGACCTTGTGCGGTATTATACATACTTGACTCTATCATTAGATACGCTACGGTCCTCCTATCCATAACAGGGCGGCTATATATGTATGTATATAGCTGCTTGATCGTAAAATATCGGCTCTTGGACTAAGTATGTAGGCACTACCATAGTCATGTGCTTCCGATTTGTCCTAGGTAGAACATCTGATGTGTACAGCAGTAGCAGTAGGTGCACATAATGGTAAATGTCCAAGTTGGGCAGCAATGGTTGCATAGAATGGCGGGTGTTCAAGGATGTGATACTTCCAGCCGAATGTCTAAAATGGAAAAAAGGAGAAGGAAAAAGAAAGCGATGGCTGTAGAGATAGTCGTACCATGTTGTTCGCAATAAGCTATCTTACCATCGTGCCGCGTTCTCAAGTTATTACCTACACCTACTTACATGTGCCATATCTTTCCACACACAATTAAGAAAACGAGAACAATACCGGTATAGCGTACCTCAAGATACCTATATACCTGCCAGCGCCTATAGCAAGTGGTGGACATTTGTGATGGCTTCAACCTAATAGATAGGTAGGTAATAGCGTCCCTAATTCGCATCTACTTATCCTTCTTACATAATAAGTTGGGCTTCTTATCACTTAGCTACCACGCTAACCATAAACATTGAGTATTAAAGCATCACCATTGTAAGACTATAGCATTGTACAAGGCAAACACCCAGAGTAGGTTAACGATCCGGTTCGAAGCCGATTGCTCATTTGCACGTGGGTCAGCTGGATGAGGTGCTGCCAACAGAGTCCTACCTGAGGACCCTAAGTCATTGCGGGCAGGTATCTATCCAAGGGCAACGGCGGTGAGGGTCTAAAAGACGGCCGGACATTGTCATATAGAATATGAGTTATATTCAGAAGCGACTTCGTGACAGGTTACTACTGTGCATTGTTGAAACTTGAGGCATTACCAACTACAACGGTAATACCCACACCGGAGTGCCAGGTGATTGATTGTTCTTAGAGGATGATCACAGTAAGACGCAGAATATTGCAGCCAGAGAGACACATTAGACTCGAGAGATTCAACCCCTCCTGCATGTGCACAACTATCATATGAGCTAGATATGTTTATTATCCGAGGTAACTCTCGACGGCTACCTATTCCATGCACAGATAAGCTAGCTTGGTTGCTATAGGTCGATGAAGAGTAGAGCTTCCTCGCTTCCAACCTTGGAAGATGTATCTGCCTATAATTGAATTGAAATATCCGCAAAAGACTTCAAGTTCCATCCTCGAAAGAACAATTCGACGCTCACAAATGTGTAAAACAATACCTAAGCCTTGCACACATTATCATGTACTTGTATGTATAAGCCCTTGTCGGCTCCCAAAGCTACCTGTAAAGTAGTAGTAGCGCGAACTGCCAAGGGGCTTGTAGTATCTGCACCCCTGATTTGTCAAAGAGGTAAGCTTTCTTGGCAGCTGCAGTCAGCCCACATAGCAGATGATTGGGTACTTCTGTATTTGAGTCTTACACTGTAAGTACACTGTGATGCTTGAAGCTTAACAAGCAACAGAATGACCAATTATGTTCTCGCCTTGCTTCCTAGAGGACCCATATTGCTAGACCATATACGTCTAAATGGAGCGCGGTACATAAAAGTACAAGCAGATTGTAGTATTTCTTCGTACCTAAGGTAGATATGTGAATTTGCGTCCATTCTACACCTGCAGCTCTATCTACTACAAGTACATGACAGATAGAGGTAGGCTTGGAAGAGAAACTACATACTGCTGTATTCTAGCACTAATCTGGTGACCTATAACAATTTCCAAATCGTATTTCTTCAGCTTTAACATACATACCATATTTACTAATATTGAGTCTGGAGAGTAAGGACGATGAAGTTGTTTGCTTCTACTGTACGCGAGCTGTAGAACCTCGCGCTCTACCGCTCCTCTCAAGATGCCGCGCGTGAAGCATATTTCTCTTACTGCCTCTGCATGGTGTGCTCCCGCTTTTGGCATCCTTTGGGCCGGGTCAGCCTGCTGATGCACGGTTTTGCCAGGCTGCATCGGTCTTTAGGTGCGTTCCATCCTGCCGTCCTCTATCGGTTAATTTTGTTCTGTCAACCTGGTGTTTCCCCAGGAGTCTGTCTATCCGGCAAGGCATAGTAATACATGAACATGCCTATTCACTCTCCTGAAATGATAATACACTTACACTTTGTAAGTCGTTTGATTTCTAATCCAATACGCGTCTCATCAACTGTGTAGTATGTATACCTAGGTACTCAAGTGTGTATTACCATGATGAAATCACATACCCACGCCACCTGATAGTTTTCATAGTGCTTTAAGATACTAGCCTAACGTAGGTAGCTTTTATTACCTACTTTATCTCGAGAGTCTCGAAATGTATGCTGGTCTTTCCCAATCCCGAGCCCTAAAACGCCGTGCAATGCGATACCCCCTTTAATGCAAAGTAAAGCAATTACGCCTAGTCCAATGCCTCACCACTCAAGATGCTTCGCAAGATGTCCACCCCAAGCCCCTCGATAGCCTGCTCGAGTTCCTTTTCTCCAACACAGCTTGCCACCTTTCTTTCGTCTGCTAATCCTACACTGCCGGCAAAGGCTGTCCGTTTCGCTCTCTTGCTAGGCGTCTGTAGCATGGCCAAAGAGCCGGTTTTGCCGTCAACCTCTGAAATCAAAGACAAAGTCTCCAAACTACCAACAACTTCTCGAAACTCCGACCCGGATAGAGGATGTAGCACGGAGTCGCGAGTGCATAGTAAATTGTAGGTCTCGTATAACGTCTTGATAGTGGGTGCGACAGTTTGCGACTTGAAGGGCGACTGAGAGACGAGCGCATCCCGTGACGCCCTGTTTCGCTTCTCAAGAGCCATGAGCGAACACAGGGCCGCCTTCTGTTGCAAGTTGAGCGTCTTGAGCCGTTGATTCGTGCCATGGCTGAATGCCGCTGCTGTAACCTTGTTGAGATGCCCAATGCTCACCCGAGGTGCATTTTCTATCGTCAAGCTCTTCAGTGAAAGTGCCAGCATCGACGGTATACTCTTTTCGGGAGAGTCCCGAGATGGCGGGCATAGGTTAGCGTTCTCTCCCAAGGGTTTCCGGGAGGGCGTGGCCAGGAGAAGTTTTTCTTTAGCTTCAACCTCGTGTTTCTGCTTGGTCTCCATCTCTACCAGGTCAATAGCCCTCCGGCAAATCTCAAAGGCCTTTCGAAGATCTCCAGTTTGACTAGCCACTTTTCGGGAGCATAACTCGATGGCCGCAGGATGAATGAAAGGCAGAGGACTACCTTCTGGGACTAGACTTTTTAAGCGCCCAGTGATGATACCCTTAATTTGTACTGCTGAATATGGTAGGAAGGGTAGTAGCTCAGGTTTGAGGTTTCGAGACTTAAGACGGGGCAGAAACCGATCTGTCAGGTCCAAAGCATTTGCGATGCCCGCCAGTACGAGGCGTGAGGTCTTTTGCATGGACCACTCGAAAATTTTATATAGGCTTTCCAAGTCAAGGGTGAGAATATGGTCAATCTCATCTAAGATGACCAGGTACACATTGCTCGACTTCTTTCGTGGTAATAGTAGTTTTTGAAGGGCTAGGGCAGCATCATCTTCGGCCAATTCTGACGCATCCGCAATCTGCTCTAATAGAGTCTCGTAAAGGTCTTTTGACGATTTAATGCTCATGCAGTTGATGTACGCTTTCTTGATAGGCGTAGACACGCTCATGGCCTGCGTCACTTCGTTGACCATGGCACTCTTGCCAGTGCCCGGTGGTCCGCTAACATAGATGCAACCACTAGGATTGGAAGTTCCGCATCGCTGTAGAAATTTTGTAAGGCGTTGTCGTTCATCATCGCGTCCGATCAACTGACCGGGGTCGGCACTTCTGGAGAATAACTGCCTGGCATGGTGATAGACAGTTTGTATGGCAGAAGGCGTAAGTTGTGTCTGTGGTGTTCGCGGTGTTCTCTTGGAGATTCTGCCCCCGGGCGTGACCCGATGGCGGGGGGTGACGGGGACTCTGGAAAGAGCATCGCGGAAACGAGGTGTACTAGGTGTAACTGGATTGAAATCTAGGGTTCCTTCTCGTCAGATGTTGCGAATAAAATAGGTCCATTTCTCGGAAGAGCACATACCCTGCTTGCCATCTTTGACTCGGCTTGCACGTTTTGAAGGTGTTTTCGGGCAGCTTTCTTCCGTGATTTCGTCTGTGACGGGCCCGTTGTGAATATCGGAGTCGTCTCGGATCCTGACTGCCTCTGGGTCCGCGTTCTCGTCATTGATTAGGGAGCTACGAGTCTGGCGTCTTGTACGTTTCGTAGGCAAGTCTGCTAAGTCTAATGAAACGGGGACCCGGAATGTTAGTTGCGGTTTCTCTCACAAGACGGTCGTGCCCTCGCTACATACCATCATCTTTCGCACCCCTCGTTCGCTTTCCTAGCAAGGTGGAAGGCATGATATCTCTTTCCACTTAACTGAACCTTATTTTCTGCTATGAGTTCTGCGGTGGAAAAGAAATAGAACTAAAAGTTCAACGGCGAATGTGAACCGAGGATTACACCAAAGCAAGAACGGTGAAAGACGAGGACATGAAGATCTTGTACCTAGAAGGAGCATATTGAAGCAGCTAATTTAGCGCGCGCAAAGACGCGACGGGATCGCGTACAGTGGTTCCCATTGTGACTAGGGCAGACCCACTTCATTCAGGCGCGTTCGTGTACTGTAGGTACCCCAGGATTACATAGTAGGTGAAATTGGGCCAATGCCTTTAGCGGGGCTCCAGCGTGCTTAGCTCTGTCCCACTTTTACGCAGTGCAAGAACCCCGGGCCCAATCATTTCAAGTACAAATATTAGGCAAGCCTAGAGAAGCTGGAGGCGGCGACCTCCGTCGATTGAGGGGAGATCTCAACCTTTGAAGTCAACTGGCCCACAAGATCCCGTGACTAGTAGCAACCTAACACAGTCATTGGGAGTGTGTCTTATTAACCTGCTACTTGCCACTTATAATTTGGCCTTTCTGTGAGCTCGCTGTCAACTGCATAATGTTGACCCGGCTTTTTATGACATTTGATGTGGGAGGAATACTGATAGTAAAAGCGCGACTTTGACGGCTACCAAGTCTTTAGGTTAGATTCTGTTACTGGCTTCACGCCTTTCATCAAGATGGAGGAAGCAGACAGGGCCACGGCGTATAACAGCCGTATTGAGGCCCTCCGACACGATGAATTCCCCATGCTAAATGGTAATTAGAAATACAGCTTCGTTCTATTATACTAAGTTAACATCTAGAAATAGACAACATATATCTCGACCATGCCGGGACGACGCTGTATTCAAAATCACTTATGAATAGTTTTTCTGTAGAGATGACGGCGAATCTTTTTGGAAACCCTCATTCTGCTTCAGCTTCGTCGCAAGATACCATGTCGAGGATTGAAAATATCCGGCATCGGGTCTTGGGATTCTTTAATGCCGATCCTGCTGAATTCGACCTTGTGTTTGTCGCAAATGCAACAGCTGGTATTAAACTTGTTAGTGACGCCTTCCGGGGCTCACCCCAAGGGTTCAACTACTTGTACCATCAAGCATGCCATACTAGTCTTGTCGGTGTCCGGCAGGAGGCTATGAACAGCACCTGTTTCGACTCCCATGACGTGGATAGTTGGGTTGAGGGAAACGGCTCGACAATGATAACTGACTCTTGCCATCGAAAAACACTGTTTGCCTACCCGGCTCAGTCCAACATGGATGGACAAAGATACCCTCTTACGTGGCCTGAAAAGCTACGCAAGTTCAATACAAGCGCTGACTCGGAATTATACGTTTTGCTTGATGCAGCAGCCTACGCATCAACATCACCATTGGACCTCAGCGACGTCGAAACAGCGCCTGATTTCACTGTGCTGAGCTTTTACAAGATATTCGGCTTCCCTGACCTGGGCGGTCTCATCGTGAGGCGTCAAGCCGCATCGGTTTTCCGGCAGCGTCGTTACTTTGGTGGGGGGACTGTTGACATGGTTGTTTCCTCGAGGGAGCACTGGCACGCCCCGAAAACGCAGAGCTTACATGAATCCGTCGAAGATGGTACACTCCCTATCCACAACATCATTGCGCTCGGCACTGCCTTAGAAACTCATCACAAATTATATGGCACCATGGCAGACGTTGCCTCGCACACTGCCTATTTAGCTCATAGGCTACGCAAGGGACTGGAAAGCTTGCAACATAGCAACGGTAAACAGATTTGTATTACGTACTCTAAGTCCCCGGGCGGTCCACATGCTGAGTTGGGAAGTGGCCCGGTTCTGGCATTTAATCTGCAAAGTCAACTAGGCGCGTGGGTTAGCCTCACAGAGTTTGAAAAACTCGCTGTTCTCAAAAACTTTCACATACGTACCGGAGGGCTTTGCAATCCTGGAGGAGTTGCGGCTGCTTTAGGACTCGAGCCTTGGGAGATGAAGGAGAACTTCTCTGCCGGCTTTCGGTGTGGTAGTGAGAATGACATTATAAACGGCAAGCCAACCGGAGTCATCCGGGTCAGTCTTGGGGCGATGAGTACTGCATTAGATGTGGATAAGTTCATCGCTTTTGTTGATGAATTTTACCGGGAGGCTTGCCAAGAGCCACCACCAGTTCGCGCGGACTCTTTTGCCCAAAATTACGCACCGGAGCTCTGCGTTGACACTATCATGGTCTACCCTATTAAGAGCTGCGCTGGTTACCGTATTCCTGTCGGGACTGCTTGGGGGATTCGCCCAGAAGGACTAGCCTGGGACAGAGAATGGTGTCTGGTCCACCAAACTACCGGACTCGCTCTTAGTCAGAAGCGATACCCCCGCATGGCCCTCATTCGACCCTCGATAGACTTTGCAGCTGGGCAGCTCAACATTTCGTACCATGGCCAGATTCCAAATAGCACACAAGCGGAAGTGTCGGTCCCCCTTTCGGTGAATCCCGACCTGTTTCAACCGGTAGACTCACTCAGATTGATGTCTCGTGTCTGTGGCGATGAGATATCGATGAAGATATACAAGTCAAAAGATCTTATCACGTTCTTCTCCGATATTCTGGGAGTACCATGTGCGTTGGCTCGGTTTCCCCCAGGTGGCTCAGGGAAGAGCATGCGCCACGCAAAGGCCCATCTCCAAGGCCATCAGAGTAAAGGAGCCTTAAAAAACCATAATAACCGCCTACCACCTGGTGTTCATACACCCCCAGACTCGGATTCGGAGTCAGAGCGGCGACGAATACTGTTATCTAACGAGAGTCCTATTCTCGCTATCAACTTGGCTAGTCTATTCCTTCTTAATCAGGAGATTGTGAAAGGCGGAAGGAGCCCGGTGTCCGCAGAAGCGTTTCGCGCCAATATAGTAATTTCTGCCCCGTCCGACCCTAGCACCTTCGCCTACTCGGAGGATTACTGGGACAAGTTAAGAATTGGTCTGCACGAATTTAAGATGTTAGGTGCATGCCGAAGGTGTCACATGGTCTGTATCGACCAAGACACGGCCGTCAAGAACGAAGAACCATTCCTTACCCTTGCAAGGACAAGACGATTTGACGGCAAGGTTTTCTTCGGCACCCACATGTGTCATATACCTACATTGGCCCCTGATACTAAGGAGTCTCAATTCTCTACTATTGTAGTAGGCGACAGAATCTTGGTCGACCCCAGATAATGCCAAACACGCACATTTCGAAGTGTGGTATAAATAGGAATAAATCAAAACTTTAAGTGCTCACTCTGTATTCCTAAGTTCAGCTTCTCTGATAGGAGAAGGAAAAGAAAAGAAATTAATGTATTTATGCACAGTGAATTTGCCAGTACCGTCGATTTCGGACAGGCCTTCTTCGTGGACTATCCGCCCCTTCCGTCGGAAGTGACATTTAAGGCCTCGCCTGCTTCTTATATCAGGCCCCTAGTATTGTCTATTCATTCCCTGTATTCTTTCCGATATACGAGATCCTCATTGGTACTATCGTGGGCGTACCAGGCCCGCTACCTCCGCATTGGAAGGGTAGGTTCAAGTTTGATGAGTATGGTTACGAGGAAGAGGGACGAGTTGAGGAGCACGACAAACGAGAACCGCTGTGGTGGCTTGAGGACCAAGTGCTCACGCAGTCGATGAACGTTCGGCTTCTTGAAAAAGCACTACATCTCTCTGCCCCTAGCGGGAGGAATTTGCTCAGCTCCTCCTAGCCTAGATATGCTGACATACCAACCTAAGAAGAGACTGTCGGCGGTTGACACAGTACAACGTTTAAACTCGGCAACATTTTAGATAATTACTGAGTGAGTGGTTTCCTGAGCCCCGAAGATAAGATATTGGCGAGTATCTGATAAGCATCGGTTGGATCGCCATTAAAATCAACTGTTTAATGTGTAAGTAAGTAGGTAGCAGGCGTCACACAACCTTTACCCCGGGTGTCTAACATAACGTTGGCGGGAAGACCCCCAAGACATATCTCCGTACTTGGAATGGCACTTTATGTCGCCCAAGTCCAATGGTAAGATTGTGAGAGTCACATTTGTGAAGCCGTAAATAAGCATATTACGCTTACATCAAAGACCGTTTTTCTGCGGCTGAGGATAAGTACTACCTGCATAACTGACTGGTAATGAGCGCGAATTATGGGCGCGGCTCAAGAGATAAGCAGGCAGCCAAGGTCGACCATTGCGGCCGTCTCACTGCAGCCGTCTCACTCTTTCCGCTATTCTTTGAGACAGCAACAATCCCCTCTTCACACACAGTCACCAAATCAACAATCGATGCCTTGCTAAGAGCCAAGGTCTATACGAGTGTTGCGACTGAGAGATACAAGGGCTCTATTACTTATGTATCTACATACTATCGGACGGCGTACCGAGCCCCCCGAGGTGAAAAGAGGCACTGAGATTTACGGTATTATCTAACGTAGTACTTCATTCTCTCTTACTACCTTATCTAACCTAGTAGGCTTGATAGATGACTTCCCAGGGTCCTCTTTTGTGAAGAGCTAGAACACAAAGTAGTACCCTTGTTGAGTCTTACCTACCTAAACCCTGTACGTCCTAGATATAGCTGCGGCCAGTGGGATTCGTTACCGATCGTATCGTCGATATCCACCTCGGACTTCGAATCCGGAGTTCTAAATATGTAGACAAGCTAGGTATTCATTCACTTTCTGACTATTTCTTACAGATCACCTTATCCTACCTTACCTACTGCTACCTAGGAATAGTTATGATCTCTACGTGTGGACAGGTGTAGGTGGGATATTGTATCACAATATATTATCGAGTGACGTATGTAGGTAGATAAAACAAAAGACAGGAACCCGAGAAGTCTAGTTTTAACTCACTCGCTCGCTCTACTCAGAGCAGAACCTAGCCGTAAACATACTTCCCTACTATGCATAGGCCGTGATAACAGCTTCACCTCGGCGCGTTCGTTCGTACGTACGTACACTCTTACTTACTTAGCCTACCTACATACCAAGATGCTTATTACATAGGTGCCGACCCCAAAAGCCATGATACGACATGGCATGGCATGATATGACATGACACGGCCGAACGGGAAGACCCGATATTTCTAAAGAAAGAAGAATACATAGTAGCCCTTACACATCAGTGCATAGTGGGGGAATGAAGAAATACCCATACCCATACCCATACCCATACCCATATCAACTACATACCTATCCCCCCTCTCGAAGACAGGCGCACGCATGCACGCACACATATGCGCAGACATAAGACGAACAGCGATCCATTCATCCGTTCTCTTTTATTCAACACAGCCACTGTACGTCGCCACATTTTTCTGACTCCACCGATCTAGAAGAGACGGAAAACCAAGTGGGCCATAAATGGTTTCCTTGAATGCAACTATATATGTATGTACTGGTATATGATAATAAAATATGTACAAAATACCCAAATATCCTTTTAGCTGAATAGTTCTTGCTTTGCCATCTGATAAATAACGTAGAGCAATGCACAAGGGTGATGTCTGGCTCTACATTCTAATCCTAATCTGATCAGAAAATGACCTAGTTCCAGGTACATCTACCAGGATCTATTCCCACCTAACTCCTTGCACGAAAGCTCCTGGGAAGAAGTCCAGGTTGAAGTCAACCCAGTTGGGATTACCAGGAGGCAATGATGGACCGCCAGCTGCTAAGTCCAACTGAGGTTGTTGTGTGGTAGTGGTGGTAAAGAAGGACGATGACGCGCTGCCGGGCTGGCATACGGGGGAGAGGGGCCTGGACATCATATCCCCGTCTGTATCCGGGGTGTAGAAGCCAAAGTTAGTCATTTGGGCTGGTCTTCCTGCACCACCGCCACCGCCACCAAATTCATCCCCATCGTCATGATGACGAGATGGCTTCAGTCGCGACGAATAGGGGTGGTTTCCCCCCGTTTTAGTGGGGAGGAAAGGGCCACAGGCTTCTGGCGGCGAAAGACTCGTTGTGGTTACGGAGCTTGAACTAGGGGTACTCCTGGGATACTCCATAGGCCGACGGGGTTGTGGCGAAGGCCGGGTCAGAACTTCGGCTAGTATCTCTAATGTGTCGAGAGCCCAGGCAAGTCCGGAGTGTAGACGGGCGTAGAAGATGTGTGTGAGGTTATCGTACTGCATCGTCCCAAGTTGATCGCAGACGGTCCGGAGCAGCGCCACGTCCTCCAGGGCCATGGAGTCAAGCCTGCCTTGCGAGGAAAGACTTGCGAGGTGGGACGCGACCAGCTCAACAAAAGGAACCATGGGGTATCGTCGGAAGATTCTAGCCAGTAATGCGAACCTCGCGGTGGTCAGAGGTGGTGTACAGAGCTCGACGATCAACCTAAGGCTTGAGCGGGCAAGGTCGAGAATCTTGTTGAAACTCTGTTTGTTGTCGCGATCGCACTGGAGAACTAGGATTTGCGACACGTGGTAACCATAAAGCAGCTCCATCCGCAATAGGCCTGTGTCTCCCGTGTGGTTTTCGCGGGTGAGAGACAAGAACTCATCGTAACGCTGGGCAAACTTGTCTAAAGGACCTGCCACGAGTCGCATTTGATGAGAGCGTGTCTCTGCGCTGGCACCGACTTCTCTCGAGGTCAAGAGTTTCAAATAAATTTCTTCCCATATTGTCATCAGATGGTCGAAGGCGTCGCTTATCGTACAGCGGCTGTGTTCCTGTTGGCTGCTGTCTGGGCCCATCCGACGGTTTGAATCAAACAGATATAAGTCACATGGCTGCCCAGTCATGAAGACGCGCTGCTTGTCCATGGTATAGAGGATTCGGAAGAGGCGGTCTCGTTCAGCTTCAGATGCCGTAGCTATGCCAGCACCTTCGCCCACCTGACCACTATCTCTTGATCGGTGAATACCCATAATACGCCCAACTTGGCAAGCTGCATGGCATACTCGCTCTGCAGTAGCACTGGCGTAAAACTCTTGGGCAGCTAATGTCTATAGGATATTACACTAGTCAGTGGGCTGAGGCCAGATCCGTGGGTGCTTGAAGGAAATAGTGTTCAAGGTTGGTGCTGCGAGTGCCTACCAGAGTCATCAATGCCTGGAGGTTGACCAAGCTAGGGGTCATGAAAGCATCAAGATTCCCAATAGCTCTATCGCAATTCCTCAGAAAAGAAGGTAGAATCTCGTCGTTGGTGACGCGAGACGTGGAATGGGAAGCACGGGCTGTCTGGATTTCTAGCCCGAGTTCGAGAAGGACAATGTTATTCACTATCAGAGCCCATGCTCTGCTTTCGTGAAGCTGCTCATCGCTATAATGAGCATCTATGGCTCGGTGTAGCTCGTCCTCGTCGAAGATTGGCGTGCGCGCATTGAAATTTCGAAGATAACCATCGATGAAAAGGTTGGCCATAAGTCGAGGGGGCGTTGTGACAGGACCCGTGTCGCCGGTTGCAGTCAGCTCTGCCCACTGCGGGTTGCATGGATAATTATCTAGTCTCTGTTGTATGATGGCCCTCGGCGTCGGGTCTTGACGACTACGAGGGGTGTATGGCTTATCGTTTTCGAGAGTATCACCCAAGTCTTCGGATCTGAGAAGGAGGCCGTTGGTTTGGTGAAAAAGTGACTCAACTAAGACCATTGGTGCCGGGTAACGATATAGCCGCTCGCCGCACTGATCTAGCTCGACGGTTTCGCCTATAGGCTGGTGCACAGTTGAACCACCGGATAAAGATTGGCCGTCATTCCGACTAGCATTCTGTAAGAGCCCAGATAATCCTGATATAGAAGGTGAGAGGGCATCCTGATTTGAGTGTTCGGGACCACTTGAAGACCGAGCAGTGCTGAGTTGGCGGACCAGATCGGCGAGAATGTTCAGAGTCTGATCTACATCGCCAAGTTGCTTTACGACGTCGGTAAAGTCATCACGTCTAGAAAGATTAGCACGCAGGCTATCTACCGAGCCAAAATCGGGGCTTACAATTGCTTCATGTGGTTGACTCGCTTGAGTGTGTTAGACGAGTTGCACTCAATGCCAGCTTTCCTACAGTTGGAACACTCGGGCTGGCGGCGATCGCAACGAACTTTGCGAAGTCGACACTGATGGCATGCTGGGGTAGAAGGGCCTTCTCTGTTTTCCCTATGTTCCCTATTTTCTTGCTCATTTTCAGGTCGTGGGCGTTTTCGCCGGTTCTCCGTAGGTGCGGTGGAAGCAGTGTCACTGTCTTGGTCTGGGTCCGGCCCAGGTCGGGGCGCCGAGCCGTCATGGCGTGGAGAAGACTGTCTTGAGCTAAACATGTGGCGGAGTGGGAGTTCGGAGTTCGTGTGAGGTGGGTAGCCTGGATAAAAAGGGGGCTCAGGGCGTTCAGCTGAACCACGGGAACAGGCCTGGCTGGTGTCCAAGACTTGGAATTTTACCGATCAATTAGTCTATGAAACTCGTTAAAGTTGAGGCCACGAGTACTGTTGGAATATGTGTTCGACCGTACGCTAGATCGCTTATGATATAGCTTGTCTGGGGTGACTTTAAACTATGATACTAGGTAGTAACGAGATGACTGACGATAGAAATAGGCGGCCAGTAACTAAATATGACTTCGTCGATAACCCCGGAGAGCAGACCCACGAAACAGATCGGCTGCTTGCTCTATTTTAAAATACAGCTGTTGATATCTAGATCACTGCTTTGGAAGCAGTGGGCATGGTTTGTAGGAATGAAGATACCTACACGATGCAGGCCCATAAGCATATCTGTAGCTTACCTGCCCTGGTGGATATCCATGACAGCCCGCATCGGTAGATAACTATACCCCCGTAATAGAAGGCATTCCCAATACAATGGTTGCCTCTACACCCTGGTATTGTCGCATACTGTGTCTCGGAGTCAGCTCACGTTAGTATTTTTGAACTACCACTAGCGATCAACAGCGGCCGGCCATGATGGATATCCAGTCAGGCTAATAAGTTGTTAACCCCGAGGCAACTCATGTACCGCGAAGGACAAGATGAGTAGGTAGGTAGATACCTTGGTATATGGGCAGTGTCTAGGCAGGTCTAGGTACTAATCGGGTTGTATGTAAGTGTGTCTCCCTTTGGATCGCTCCTTCTGCGTGTGAAATAAGGTTAAAACTCAATCTCTTGTGCCACCGCATCACTGCCTGCATGTCACGCTCCTGCGACACTGGAGAGCAACTACAGCAAACTTACTGGCCGTCGCTAGTACTACTTTATTCGTCATCATGGAGTAACAATGTGTCTGATTTCCGACATCTCGTTAATTCTTTGCCGAACGAATCCAAGAATCATGCGAATGACGCAAGTACCGTGTACAAAAACACAGGATGACATGCTGAATCTTGGCGACTAATACAGCCCTGGGGAAGGCTGACGATATCATGGAGAAAATATACGGAAGATGGCCTGCTCGTGGGAGAACTGGTCGGTTTCGCTTCGCCATGTGGGATGGCCCACGTCGTCCCACGTCGTCCCATGTTACGTGCATAGGATCGATCACCAGGATTGTTAACCATAATCGTTAGCTCGGGTTTGGAGCTACGCTGGGATCTGGAAGGCATCTGCGTCTAGAAAGACCAGAAAACGAAGTCGCTTGAATGGTATTGCTGCAAGCCCGCAGCATGTATGTATCGTATGGAGGGTAGAATGCAGGAAATGGGTTCTAGTAGGCCTTGTATACCTAGGTAAGGTCCCATACCAAGTTGGGACCCCCTTATCTCAGTTCCTGCTACCTGCCCTCTGGTGGCGTAGGTACTCGCCTCCGTGTGGGCACCTGCCATGTGTACTGTAACCACCGAGAAAGACGTGTTGTTAAGTAAGCCAGCATTTGTGTTAGATGCACTTTAGCGTACTGAGGCGCTTGTGCGGCGCGAAACACGGCGGGGCCAGGTAGGACATAAGCAGGACAAAGAGCGGAATATGGAATCTCATTATTATGTGCTTTTCTTATATTGGTTGGGTGGCTGATGCATTAAACATATCGAGTCAGATATCGTATGGTATATTCTGTAGATATTGGGCAACTGAACAGTCGATCTGGTTCCTATTATTCGTTCATCTATCGGGAGAGTTTTTGCTTGTATCAGATTAACGCGACTAGCAGACCGGGTGTTTATCGATTTCCACCGTACTTGCTTCAGTACGCGGGAGAATGCATAGGATTAGTGGAATTATCATCCTCATAATCATCTTTATTTCTCTGCCTACTTCGATACCCATTTGTAAAACAGCAAGTCTTCGTATAATGTAACTTACTTCCAAACTTTCTTACCTACGTCGTGAAGTATCTAGGCATCCGGGGAAGTGGAGTACCTAATAAGCGTATGTATTCTGCCACCCTGGATAAGGTACCCTAAATCCTGACTGGAACCGCGGTATTTAAAATACACTCTTAGCCTAGTGCACGGTCCAGTCGGTGTTAGTAATACCTAAGAAAGGTCCCTCCCTACATTAGTACCTGGGTAGTATTAGAGGTTTCGGTAGTAGATATTGCGATTCCTTCGTCGCCGTATTGGGTTCAATGCGCCGGAAGCGGGAACAAGTATTAGCCTTATCTAATAACCCTGGACGGCTTACTGGGCGGCAAGTGTTTACATTACCTTATGCTACAATCTACGTTGGTAGGCTGGCACGCCAATGGTATTCAAATCTTCAAACATAAGCTTTGTTTAAGCCAGGTCCTTGCACAACCGACCAGACCCAGGCCTAGGCCTTGCTTGCCCAAAACCCCACTGCTCAGGTGAATTGACGGAGAATTTAAGCTGGATGCTAATAATAACAATAACCTACTAAAGACGGAAGATGGCATTGAATTTCTTCAGGGCTATAACGCAGATCAAACTATGTAACTTAACCTAGGTACTTACTTACCAAGTTCAAGTAGATACACGTACATACTTACGCCTAATAAAAGACGGCATCATATACGGAACCACAGACGGAACCCATACGTACACCTGCATACAGTCTTGGCAGGACTTAGGTGAGAAGCTACCTACCCTGGAAATACCTATCGCGATTCGCGTCGTCACATGACACGACACAATAGCCTAGTAGTAGTGGATATGCAGTTAAATTCATCAATTCTTGTATCTACCAATCGAATAAGCGAGATATCTATCTATAAGTAATGATTGCCAAGAATCAGAAGATTAATTCCGCACAATCCCATGTAAAATGTATGCAGGTATGCATACGACATCGCCTACGCCGAATCCCCCAACGCCATCGCAAGTCATCGGAAAGCTTATTAATAATAAGGTTCCCGTTGGATTCTCGCCCCTGTCCAAGGAAAGAAAAGATATCGCCATAAAGGAAACTGACTAATAACCGCAACATTCCATACCGTCTGCTGTACCAGTAATCCAATAGATAAGGTGGGGCCGCCGACGCCAGACCATTTTAAGTAATTCCAGAATCAAGCGGACGGGCCGTTTGGACTGCATCCATCGTCTACTAGCTCAATTTGGTTGGGGGCTGGGGCATGCCTCATGCGTCGACTGCCTTGCTATTTCCCTCGTACTTGTAAAATCGAGATTCGATAATCAAATTCGAGCTTCAGGGTCGAGGAAAACGGCTCCCGCAGCTTTCCCCGCCTCGATCCAGGCTGACTGGTCTTTAGCCTTGAAGACAGAGTTACTCATCATAGCCCGCTGGTACGCTCTTTCGGCCCGGCGTCTCCTTTCCTCCACACGCTTGCGATACGCCTCAAATCTGGCGTTTGTCAATGCAGCAAACAGAGCGCGCGGAGTTACGCCGATAACGATCCCGCCCTTTTGCCCAAACCCAAACGAGGTTAGCATGAACGCTTTGATTCCCGGCGTTCTTATCGCCTCAGACGGGTAGAGCAGATGCGGGAAAGCCTGGAGCGCCCCATCGACGTCGTAGGCGTTTCTGTTGCCAGGCACCAGTCCGTCCTCGAGTATCTGCATGCAGCCGTTTAACATCCAGGCGCCCGCTGCCCCCTTAGGGTGGCCGGTGAGATATTTCTGGCAGACCACAAGGACAGGGTTGCCCTTGGTGCGACCCAGGTGAGTCATCTGCTGGTCAATTACGGAGCTCTCGTTCTTGTCGTTCGCCTTGGTCGATGTGCCGTGGAAAGACGCGACGCCAACGTCGTCGATTGTCAATCCCCACGCAGCTAGAGCCGCACGCATAGGGGAGATGGACGGGTCTAGCTGCCGAATATCGCCGTTCCATCTCCATTGGGCGTCCGATTTGCGACAGGCTAGTGCCGACTCGATAGTCTGATTATGTGATGCCTGTGACGTACCGGCAAGTTGCGACAATCGCCATGCTTCGATCGTAGCCATTTCCTGTTCTAGTCTCGAACGGCGGTACTGTAGATCTAGAAGCGGCGACTGCGAAGCAGTGGGTGTTTCGCGCGCTGCTGTGAGGACACCTTGCCCCGGCGCTGGTACCGAACGACCAACGCCGTCGCCAGCCATCTGACTGTAGGCTATCACACCATAAATGGGGAGGCCCATTTGCAGCGCTAATTCTGCACTCATCACGATCTGGACACCAGCGCCTTGGGATTCGACAAATCCAGCGCGTGAAGGCACCATAGGCCGCGACATCTCAGATGGGAGGAAGCCCTTGGCCAATTCCTTCTGAGCGACCATTGTCGCTTTCATGTTGCTGAATTCGGTGGAGGGTTCTTCCTCCAGTCCATCGACGCCTCCCACAATGGCGACCTTGACGCGCCGTGATCGTATGTCCTCACAGGCAATATCTAATGACTCTACAGACGTGGCGCACGTGCCCGTAGGGGTTTTGATCGGACCTGTTGCACCAAATAGCAGCATGTTCGTCCATGCAGCCATTGAATTCAAGAATGTCTCCTGCAAGATGTCGCCTTGCACGGGAATATCGCGGTTTCGGCGCTTGTACACTATAGGAACGAGTGTCAGTAAGTAATCCTTAGTGTGACGCTATAGTAGCTTTTCGAGGGGAAAGTCGACTGCTTTGCTTCTGGACGCAGCCGCTTTGAAGTGAGCAGGACTATATATATCACTTACTGCTACGCATTGATTTCAGAGGCCCTCCACCCGAGCCGATGTAACTTCCCAGTTCAGACACATGGATATACTTATATAACTCGTAGGGATCCTCAATGCCGGCACCATACATGGCTTCGCACACACAGCAAAGCGCGTACAGTGTTAGAGGGTCAACCTGCGAGATGATGTCCTCCGGGATACCGTAGGTAGCTGGATTCCAGCCTTTGGGAAGCTGTCCACCCACTGATTGGTGGCCAGTGGTAGCTTTGGGAACGAGGAACGTGGCCCCACGCTTCACTATCACGGTCCAGTCATCCGAGCCGGAGCTCTGTGGGAAGGCCGTTATCTTGTCTCCGTGGCGAAGCTTGAACGCCCGTGCCATCGACTCGGAGGTGTTGAAAGCAGGGAGGTCCTCGTCTAAGACGACCTCTTGGAGTATCTCTTTCTTTGCGGGGTCAAACTCGTCGAAAGTCTCGGCCTCCAGCATCCGGAGCCCTGAATGCTTGAGGATATGTTCACCGTAGCGCGTGGCAATCTCGTCGTCCTGGATCGGCTTTCCAGATTCCGTGTCCAGCCAACCTATGTACGGCTCGCCGCCAATTGGACCATCGTGGTGCTTCACCAGGCCCATAATCCAGGCCATCTCGGTAAACCCGTCTTGAGTGAGCTTCCCTTGACTCTCAATCTGCCATCGCGTACGCGACGAACCTAGAGGACTAAGTTCAGAGAACCCGACTACCACTGCCGTGCGGCTTAGGTCTATCATACCCTCTAGGCTTTGGAGATCCGCCGTCATACTTTGGTGTGAGCCCAACTTGGGAAACTGTTGTCGGATGTTGGAACGTTGCTTTTGAGGTGTAGCCCCCTTCCGGTCCGTGGCTGCAGAAGCCTTAGGACCTCGGAGTACTTCATCTTGCTTAATTCTTTCAGCAATTATTGCTTGACGCTCACGTCTCTTGCCCGTAATAGCCCCGCGGATCGCCATTACTTCTTCCTTGAGGTTCTGGAACCCCATCAGCCCACCACTCAGTTCAGCGTATACAGGTTCCATGTCAGACCGCTTAGTGATGGAGGGGCAGAGAAGGGCAAGAATGTTGAAAGCCATTTCGCCGGCCGTGAATGTCATGACACCGAGCTTCTCGATACCCTCGGCAACGATGTTGTTGGCAGTCATAAGACCGGTGCCTCGAGTCCAACCAATGACGGCGCCTATAATGGAGAGATAGCTAGACCAGCGCTCAGAGTGGTAGCGGTTGAATAGAGATTCCAGGCCGATCTTCGACTCCGAGTACAGACCGTCGCCACCAAAATCGCCATGGTTGGGCGACAAGGGCAGAAGGATCGTCGTGGGCCGTCCGGTGTACTTTCGCTTTTCTTTCTCCCGCTTAATGCAGCCCATCAAGCGTAGCACATTGGTCAACATGGCGCGGTGAGCTACTTCGGACCGCGCGTCAATCTCATCGATCTCTCGGCCGGGCTCCGGGATTGCGGCAAAGGGTATCACGAAGTCGAGGTCGACCCCGACCCCCTTGCCGTTGTCGTATATGTATGCGGCAAGCTCCTCGACGTCTTTCTTGCTCGCGGCGTTGAACGGGAGGAGTATAAGCTCGGAACCGCGTGCCCCTACCTCTTTGTACAGCTGGGCCATGGCGGATCCGGAAGCGGCTGGCGTGCGACTCGTCGTGACTATGACTCTCGCGCCGCCCGACAGCAACCCGCGGACCACCTCCAGACCGATAGAACCAGTCCCGGCTCCAGTCACCAAGGCAGTCTTGCCTGCGAAGCTAATCCCGGTGGTATTGCCCGCGAAAATGGTATCGAGGTATACATTTGTAAGCTCAGGATCGTACTTCCACGACCCGCTGCCTCGACTGAGGCAATGCACATAGCTGCTGCAAGGCCCATCGCGGCGTGTGGAGCTAATGGCCTTGTAGTAAGTAGCCTGGGCATGGGCCAGGTTAGCATCACTATACCGCGGCCTCTCGGTATATACGATCTGGCCCTGTTCGTCAACAGACGTGTGCGGCGCCATAGCAGGCTCCGTGTAGCGAAAGACGGGCTTTGACGCTCTCTGCGGGTCCGGCTTGCATTTCAGGAGTTCCTGCACCATAGGTCCGGCCGAGCCAGACTCTGCTCGATACCGCAGCATCTTCTCCAGCTCGCCTGTCCATCTGTTCGTGAGGGCTTGGAGGCGCTGTGTCGCGACGGAAGAATTATCGGCTTGTTCGAGGAGCCGCGTCGCGTCCTCGCGCACCCAGTTCCACCACGATGAATACCGTCTTTCTTTCTGCGGGTCAAAGACGCCTTTGACCCCTGAGAAGAATTCCTCGCCAAGCTCCTCGTAGATCCTATCGAGCTGTTGGCGCACTTCCTCTGTGTCCTGGTTGGCGGCAGTCGCGTCCGGCGTGATTTCGACGCCGAGGTGATCAGCTAGGACCTGGAGCTGTTTCCGCAGAACGCCATCCTGTTCGTTCTTCAGTGCCTTAAGGCTGGCGTCGTCTACCATTACAGCACCGCCCTGTGAAGCCCCAGAGGCACCACCGGCGGACGGCGTGGGCAACGTGATGCCGGCGTGCTTGGCGTACCGGGCCACGGCCTGGTCAAGGAACTCGTGTGTCTGAGCCACGTCGGAAAGCCGAGCCGCCGGCTCCATGGTGACGCTGAAGCATTGCACCGCCAGCTGGCTGTTCGCTCCGAGACCCCAGCGCGACGCCAGGTATGCCGTCATCTCCGTCTGGCCGAAGCCGCCGGGCATCTTGGAGGACACGAAGCGCTCGATCAGGCGCTTGGTTGATTTGCCGAGCTTGCCGGAAAAGCCGGATGCGAGCTTCTCTCCGAGAGCTTCCAGGCCTGTGCTCTCACTTCCGTCGGGCATGTCTCCGAATTCCGCGGCGAGATCGCCGATGAGCTCGTTCTGAAGCGTTGACTTGCCTGCATTACATGTTAGACTACTCTCTTACTATTGGATTGCATGTCGGGGTACTTTATTCGACCTACCTGCCGAAAGAGTCTGGATCGAGTCTGAGACGGGTATTTGATCAAACGCCCGCCTCAGTTTCTGGGCCACCAGTGCTATGACTATATCGGTCGGGGTGAAAGCCTTGTCAACGCTGCTTGGCGCCATGGAGGGCTGAGGCACAGCGGCCGCAGCAGCAACAACGGGAGGGGGTGTCGCCGGGGCAGGGGCAGGTGCCGCAACCGCCTTCACGGAAGGGGCCTGGGCGGGTGTTGAGGGCGTGGCCTTGGGCGGCGGCGACGATTGCTGCTCATAGTCATAGTAGATCTTCTGTGCGTCGTCGGGGTTGGCGATGCTCAGGAATTCACGTTCGACCGATTGCGCAGCGTCTTTCTGGCCAACGAGCCTCACAGCGGACTTCTTGACCATTGGGGCCAGGATCTTGGCAGGTCCTATCTCAATGATGCGCTTTACATCTTTTTCTGAAGTCAAGAGCTGCTTTTGCGTTTCGATCCTTTTGTGGATCATTAGTATTTCGATACATGATGCCTTGTAAAAGAGTGGTAAAAGAGTTGTAAAAGGGTGTCCGTTATACTTACCATTGGACAGGGAAAGCGAATTGATATCTATTTAGAAGGAAGAGTCAGCCACGAGTGCTCTGCATGCATGAACAGCGTTGAAGAGAATGTAATGACGACATACGCTAGGAGCTCTACCAGCACGTTGTATGCTATCTCCTGCTTCGAATCGACTTTGCCCCCAGGGACCTTGTTGACGGCGCTGTTGAAGGAAGTCATGATCGCTGATCAACTTCGAGCGGTAGCACGCTCTAAACGAACATCGGCTTAGTAGAAAGAATTGAAGACCTATCAAAGGTGAACAAGAGATCTCGGAGCCTCAATGAAAGACGAGAAAGAATGTTGGCTGTTGCTGATGGTTGATCCAGGAGATTATCTGGCTCTCTTGTGGTGGGCACAGTTTGATTAATATCACAAATTTATCACAAGTGAGGACCAGTTGTTCCCAACGGCTTAAAATAAACGTTCGCTTCAAAGTCTTCGCGTGTAGAAGGCTGAGACGTTCATTCTAGCACGTCTGTCTGATAGTCGTTACTTGCATCGTAAGAATTGCATTTCAAATGATCGCGTGCTTCCAAATACACGAACAACACACTATCTACTATGGTCGTATATCCATACGCCCATACGCGATTGACATTCAGCATTGTCTATCTCTAATTAGCAGATTCAGATAAGCAAAAGCGAAAAAACCGTGTACGCTCTATACGAAACTACTCTACTGGATTCTGGAGTATATTTGCCGAAGCACCGATTACGCCCATGTCTCGGTGTGGATCGGCTCAGAAGATGTTATTCGAATTGATCTGTCGCCCGCCGGCTACCGAGGGCCGGGGTGTTAAGTCGGGTGTCCGTTACGCATACTCCGACTAAAACGAGCAGAAAAACGTGACCATACTGAAATAAGACGCAGTGTAGTAAGTCGTAACCCGTGAGTTGTGATAGCATTGAATTGAAATATCTTTCGCATGCTTCTATTTTTACTCAAACTACTTCCTCACAAGTGACATCTCGATATAAGAGGAATCCGGATCTCGACAGGACAGCCGAAGCTGGGCATCATACACAGTCACTCTCTCTATCTCTCTATCTCTATCGACAACCCCAAGACGTAGTAGCGCTTATTATTCATCATGCCTTCTGCTATTACTTCTCACACAAACGGCATCAACGGTACCAATGGAACCAACAAAACCAATGGAACCAACGGTGTCAAGAAGCCCGCGGGTGACATCTTGCACATCATCGACAGCCGTACCCGACAACACTACACAATTGATGTCAACCAGAATGCCATCAACGCCAATGACCTCAAGGCGATAAAGACCCCCAAAGACTATGAGCACCCCGAATATCAGAATGAACAAGGTCTCCGCGTCTATGACCCGGGTTACTCTAACACCCTTGTCAGTGAAAGCAAGATCACGTACATGTAAGTCGTTGTCTCAACCGATGATGCTGCCACCAAACTTCTAACAAACAAAAACCAGTGATGGCCTTGAGGGTATGATCCAATACAGAGGCTACTCGATCCACGATGTGATAGGAAAGAAGAAGTTCGAAGAGCTCTCTTACCTACTCATATGGGGAGAATGGCCGACAACAAATGAGTTGCAGAACTACAAGGAACGCCTGAACAGCGTCCCTCTTATTGATCAGAGCGTTTTCAATGTGATCCAATCTTTCCCGTAAGTCAAGTTCTACCTACATAATAGGAAGCCCAATCATGATCTTTACCGATTTATCAATACAGAAGAGAGTTTGACTAACATGAACCTTTTTTTTTGCGCCGAAACAGCAAAAATGGTTCTATCCTAGGGATGATGATCGCCGGCTTGAGCGCGCTGCAATCATCCGACATGGGCGCCATACCCGCCCACGTAGCCAAGAACCTCTACATGGGCCAGCCCAAGAACGTAGACACGCAAGTAATCCGCGTGCTGTCGAGCCTGTCCATGATCACGGCAGCGGCGTACTGCCACAGCACGGGGCGGACCTTCACCCCGCCGCGGAAGGACTTCGGGTACGTGCAGAACTTCCTCCTCATGACCGGCCACGTGGACGAGGCCACAGGGGAGCCCAACCCGCGATACGTGGACGTGATGGAGCGCCTCTGGACCACGGTCGCAGACCACGAGATGACGTGCTCGACGGCCGCCTTACTGCAGACGGCCTCCGCGCTCCCCGACGCCATCTCCAGTCTCATATCCGCCATCTCGGCCGGCTACGGCCCCCTGCACGGCGGCGCCATCGAGGTCGCGTATAAGAACATCGAGGAGATCGGTACCTTGGACAGAGTAGCGGAGAAGATCGAGCGCGTGAAAGCGGGCAAGGAGCGACTGTTCGGCTACGGACACCGCGTCTATCGCGTCGAGGACCCGCGCTTCACTTACATCAGCGGCATCCTCAACGAGCTCACCGAGGAGGCATCCAAGGACCCGATTCTGCAGGTCGCGTTCGCGCTCGACCGCGCCGCGTCCCAGGATGAGTATTTCGTCTCAAGAAAGCTCAGACCTAATGCTGATTTGTTTGCTGCTTTTGCTTACAAGGCCATGTAAGTTTGTGTACTGGTGTTTTCAGGAGGGTTAGGGTGTGAGTTGGTGCGCTAACAGCGATTTCATTATAGTGGGTTCCCGGCGCACTTCATCCTTCCCATTTCCACTATTTCCAGAACACAGGGCTTTATGGCTCACTGGAAGGAAGCTATGGGTATGTCATCTCTCTCCCTCTTGGTTTAATTTTCTCCTCTTCCCTTTCTTTTGATCGTATCTCTCAAAATCCTATTACTTACTGACATATTCTCAGAGGGCAAGCCACGTATCTGGCGCCCGGGTCAGAAGTACACCGGACATTTGAACCGGACTGAATAAAAACGTAGCTTACAAGGAGGACAAGGAGTTTTGGTAATTTGACATTGACCTATGAAGCCACGATTGAGGGAAAATTCTACAATTAACTAGTATCTATTCTATTTTTCGCTTTTTCAGCCTTTTCGTTCTCAGAGTACATAGATTTGATCTAATACACATCACAATACTATATAAATCAAGTTCCCTAGCTGTGCGTTGTTCATTCAGGTCGTGATAGTGTCACCGTGACATTTCCTACTGGTACCCTACCACTTGTAAGTCAGCACTCAGCACTTTAAACAGTCCGCTATAGGCCCTATAGGGTACCACTTGTAGCTAGATCTTGGTTAAAGCCTTCTATTCGGAACTTAAGCCGCAAGTCTTTCGCGCAGCTTATTGGACGGCAATCTGGTTGGGGCAATTCTAGGACCTTGACTACCTACACTGTATTTACAACAAGTATGCTACAGTATACCTAGGTAGGTATAAAGTACATTGTGGACAAATCGGCACGGGCCGGTTCTTGGCATCTTTTTGGTCTATCACACGTTTCCATAGTTTTGCGGATATTTGGTTATTCTCTGGTATGTCTTGCCTTGCTTCCTTGGAGAATTCCATCTACCTATCTACTGTATACCGATCCTACGACCCACATGCACGCTTACATTTCGTGGAGAGTACGGCTTTTGAATACTTTTCCGATCTGCTGAGTTGGCTTACTAGGATGTCTGACGGCCGCATTTTAGATAGTTAATCTGACGCGTGGTAACTCCGGAGGATGAAACAACTCATTTGTATATGTTAAAGCGATGTCATTCACGTCTTAGTCAGCCGGATAGTCCGCACTCTAGGTAATTATCCCTATCATTTGATTTGCTTTTATGAAAGGAAAATACAGAAAAGAATAAGTGGCCTGATTGGGCAATGTTGCTTGTCTGACATGCTGTGGTTAAAATGATATAGATCTGCTGTCTTAGCCCTATAGGTGTCGGTCATGTAGCTGACCCAACTGCTTTGGAATGAATAGGATTATGGAACATAATCTGTGTTGCTTGTTTGATAGTGTACATTCATATGTGTGATTCATGCTTCAACAATTGGACAGGTAAATAGAAAGTGGGCGGGTGAAATCCCCATCTGTTAGTCGGTTCATGTCGTAGTTGTGAACGCCTCACAGATCATTGCCGCAAACAGCGATGCCTATCTGCCGGGTTAGGTAGAGGGTTCTCTGCCGCATACTACGGCTTAGAAGCGACCTCCGGCAGTGAGCACACACAGAAACCGCCACTTTAGCCACCTAAGAGCCTTACGGTGGTGTAAATGCAAAGCAGGTGCTGCATGAAGGATCGGACAGGAAGCTACCCTGGTGGCAGGAGTAAGTAGTTCAGCAACTTAGTTCATCATAGACTATTTGCCGTCGTCATGCTATCTCATGTTCAGAGCGTGAGGAACTGCTGAGTGTGTTAGCCGGCCGAGACGCCCACAGTATAGCAAGGTGACACAGCAGACGGTACTTCAAGTAACCTTTAGTGCCTTATCAACGAGGCAACTACGGCTGTTAAATCCTTGCTCGAGTCTAGACTTTCTAGGACTGCCATGACGGAACCATTGGACGACATGGTGCCTGAAAGCTAGGCGTCGTCTAGAGGGTATCTCATGGCTGTCAAATCAGTTCGAATGGGGGTTATCTTCGGCTCTGGGCAAATTATCTCGGTAGTCATTAAGCCGGTCTATTTTTGGTGGTGAAAGATGAGCTACGTTCCTTGCTGGGGCTCCTTGGCCACTGTCATAATATCTCAAAGACAAGGGATTTCATAAGGAAACCGAAACATCTGTTATCATGTCGTTTAACCTAATGAGATTTGACACGAAGACTAGCAATGAAAGAATGAGGGCGTCTGTCTATCCGGTACTCGGGGCCGGGAGCGAACTCACACGGACCCGCCTCAGAACACGCGGGATGCATGCCATCAACAGTTCTAAATCCAAGCATCTGAGTAAGCAGATAAACGAGACGTTTCGTTTCGCCCATATTGTGTATAGTTAGATAACTAAGTTGGAGGCGATCCGAAAAGACGGCCGAAACCTACTACAGTTCTCGGGTGAGATATACAGAGTCCGGCTGACGCTATGCGGTCTCTGCACTCGTGAAATACCGCATGACAGATACACTGAGGAGAACCGTCAGCTTCTTATCATATTGAGAATTAGAAAACATGGATACCAGTTAGGAAACTCAGGTAGAAGATCGAACCGCTAATTAAAGAAATTAAAGAACCCACGAGGGCCCATGAACGTGTCCGTAGTAGCATCGTTCGAATAATATGAAAGGCCAAGAAGCCATTGCCTCAATCACGACTTGGCATATCCCAATTACTCACGATCTACGTTTCTCATCAATGTCACCGTCGTGAAAGTTCTTACGTTTAGCGCTTTGACGTTTTACCCACCGTGTGGTCTTTTTGCTTGTTTCAACTGAGCTGAACGGGTTTCACGTCATTGTTTCCTTGACTGGTCACTCACCCTCCCTGAGATATGACTGTCTGAGTTTTTTTCTTTTCTCTTAGATCTTACTTCACTTCATCTGGTCCGCCAGTATCCAATATCCACCATGGGCTCAGAAGGCAGCGACTCATCCTTTGATGAGCTCAACCTGACCCCAGGATTAGCTGAGACGCCCGGTATCTACACGCCTGGAAAACCGGTCGCTGTATCCATCAGCTACCAAGATGCTGAGCAGGAGTTCTCTCTGGCTGCTTCGGACGCAGCTATCCTCGAGGAGCACCGACGAAGCTTCCTGGCATCTCTGTCGCGGTTGGAGGCCGATGGCAGTGCCCAAGAGCCCATGTCTAGCGCTGCTTTGACTTTCAGATTCCTCGAGCATCTTTTAGGATGCGATGTCTCTGTCGGCGCTTTAGGACGCCTCTTTTACGCTGTTCACAACGATATAATGCAGAAAAAAGATATCCACGAGTTCATAAATGGGCTGTCAGACAACATTGCGACACGAAAGTCGATCCTACGGACATTCATATCACTGCAGTCGATGTTTCAGTATCCACTGCCGACAGGTCAGAGCGCCGTCCAGACAATTGCGGGAAACAACAAGGGCAGGATCCTCATGGCTTTTGGGGGGCAGAGCTCGAGCAATAGCGCCTGTGTGGATGAGCTGGCGGAGCTGTATTCACTTTACCAGCCCCTCGTCCAAGAACTGACGGCGTCTCTCAGTACCGTCCTCTCGTCACTTTCCCGTCACTCGGACACGGAGGCATACTACACAGGTCGAGAGATCGACGTATTGGAGTGGCTCGCCAACCCATCCACAAGGCCGGCAAAGTCTTTCCTTGCGTCGGCCGCAGTCAGCTTCCCTATCATCGGCCTTACAGCATTCCTCCATTATTGTATCATCTGCAAGATTCTGGGAAAAACACCGGGTGAGCTGGGAGACCTCTTGTCGGGGATCACTGGCCATTCTCAAGGGATAGTGATCGCGGCCGCGGTAGCAAAGTCGGATTCCTGGCAATCGTTCTTCGCCGAGGCGGAATGGGCAGTGACAATGCTCTTCTGGATGGGATACGAGAGCCACGTCGCAGCTCCCGGATCGCCCATAACCCGGTGCATGATTGATGAGAGCGTGCAGAGCGGATATGGCGTCCCGACTTACATGTTGTCTGTACGCGGGATGCGCCAAGAACGGCTGGAAGCCTTCATCGCCGCCAGCAACAAGCATCTCAAAGCACACGAGAAGCTATGCGTGGCTCTAGTGAACGACTCAACGTCACAGGTCGTTGCTGGCCCGCCAAAGAACCTTCACGGCTTGTTGTTACGCATTCGGGAGACCTGTGCCAGAGACGGGGTCGACCAGACCCGCGTTCCTTACAGCAAGAGGAAGCCGGTCATCAATTTCCACTACCTTCCTATCAGTGCTCCATTCCACTCATCGCATCTCAGAGAGGCGGCCCAATTCGTCAAATCTCATATGGATAAGCTCTACCCTGAGCCAGCCCCGATAAGCAGTCTACGCATTCCCGTATTCCATACCGAAACAGGCGTGGATATGCGGGAATCATATGAGCCCGAAGTCGATGTCACACAAGTGCTCATCCAGGCGGTTACAACCGAAACGGTCAATTGGCCTACGACATTACAGGTTAGCAGCGGGTCTCTCCCGACTCACATTATAAGTCTGGGATCTGGGCGTTTCAGCGACCTAGTCCATAACAACGTAGACGGCTACGAAGTCCGCGTTATAGATGGTACCAAGCTTGACTCCGCCGGCTCTTCGAGCATCGGAGCAAAAGCAGAAATCTTCACGGAATTCGTATCGAGCGCCAGCACATCGGCTATATCGTGGGAACAGCGGTTCCAGCCCCGGCTAGCAAGGTCTTCTGACGGCACTTATCAAATCGAGACCAGATTGAACTGCATCTTACGTGCACCACCAATTATTACCGCAGGAATGACACCTACTACAGTGCCGTGGGACTTCGTGGCAGCGGTCACAAAGGCCGGTTACCATATCGAACTGGCGGGAGGCGGATACCGCAACGCGGCAACGATGGAGACCGCCATCAATAAAGTGGTCGCCAACGTACCGACGGGGAGAGGCATATCGTGCAATCTGATATACGTCGACCCAAAGGCCATAGGATACCAGATACCCCTTATCCGACAGCTTATACGCCGCGGTGTTCCTGTCGAGGGTCTCACTATTGGTGCGGGCGTCCCGTCTCCTCACGTTGCTACCGAGTACATCACAACCCTAGGTATCAAGCATATCTCCTTCAAGCCCGGATCGGTTGGCGCTATAAGAGACGTTATAGAGATCGCTAAGAGCCATCCCACATTCCCCGTCATCCTTCAATGGACCGGCGGGCGCGGAGGCGGACACCATTCGTGCGAGGACTTCCACGAGCCCCTCCTCGACATGTACAGCGAGATACGACGTCATCAGAACCTCTATCTGGTCGTGGGCAGCGGCTTCGGGGACGGCGCTGGTATCTTTCCCTATCTCACGGGGTCGTGGTCTCGTCAATTCGGCAAGCCCGCGATGCCGTGTGATGGCGTCCTACTAGGCAGTCGGATGATGATCGCCACAGACGCGCACACTTCGCCCAACGTGAAGAAGCTCCTGATCAAGGCCCCCGGAGTCAACGCATCGGAGTGGGAGAAGAGCTATCTTAACGGTGACGCGGCGGTAGGCGTGTTAACGGTTACGTCTGAGATGGGCCAGCCCATCCACAAGGTGGCTACGCGTGGCGTGAGACTTTGGAAGGACATGGACGACACCATCTTCAGCCTCCCCAAGCCGGAGCAGAAGGCCGCTCTCCTGAAGCGGAAGCAAGAGATCATCAGACGTCTCAACGCCGACTTTGCTAAGCCCTGGTTTGGACAGACCGCTGCCGGCCAGCCGGTGGACGTGGAAGACATGACCTACTCTGAGGTCCTTTCGCGGCTCGTTCAGCTTGTGTACGTCAGTCATCAATGTCGATGGATCGACCCGTCTTATCGCGAGCTCGTGAGCGACTTCGCCGTTCGCGCCGTCGAACGGCTGGGGTCTGGCAACGCATGGGATGCCGAGTGGCTTAAAGACCCGGAGAGCCTGGTCAGGCGAATCACAAAAGCCTGTCCGGATCTAGCCTCGGATCTCCTCCACCCGGAGGACGTCCGCTTCTTTGTACAATTATGCAAGAAGCGCGGTCGCAAACCGGTCAATTTCGTAGTGGCTCTCGACGAAGACTTCGAGCACTGGTTCAAGAAGGACTCGCTGTGGCAGTCTGAGGACTTGGACGCCGTAATAGATCAAGATCCCGAGCGTGTTTGCATCTTGCAGAGTCCCGTGTCGGTGAGATACGCTACTAGGGATGACCAGTCCGCCAAAGAGATCCTAAACGAAATCCACGGCGATCTGGTCGACTTGATGCGTCATGTAAGCGAGCAAGATGGTGCATTTACGAAGAAGCTCCCGTTGCGCACATTATCCTCGGATAGAGATAACATCGTCGTGAAGCAGATGGAAGATACGTTCATCTGCAGACCTGCAGCAATCCAACCTCTCCCCAGCCTGGAGGCGTGGATCCAATGCTTAAAGTCCTATGCCAGCACACCTATCCTTGGGCTTATTCGCGAGGAAACTCTATTCGAAGTTTCTTCAAAGCGTTCCCGACCAAACCCACTGCGTGACATCTTCTCTCCCAAGCTTGGGAATTCGTTGATTCTCAGTGATGACCGCAAGACGATGAGTCTCCGCGATGATTCTACGGGTCAAACGACCGTAAAGGTCGAAGCTTATTCCGAGAAGCGTCTGCGAGTCGAGTTCATCCACAGCGACGCTTCAGTCCCCGGAGGTGTCGCGTCGCTAGTCCTGGACTGGGAATACAACGAGCATCCGCGGCAGCTCATCGACGTCACATCGGGCCGCGACGGGCGCATCAAGGAGTTCTACGCGCACCTATGGCTCAGTAACACCAAGGATGCCTCAGGCAAGAACGAGCAACTAGGACTAGGAGATTGTTTCACCGGAAGTCAGTTCGTGCTCACGCGAAAGTTGCAGAGGGCGCTGCACTCAACCATCTCGCACGCTTTCGTCGATGCCTCTTCCTCCTCTCCTGTAACTGGGACTGTGACTCCGACGGAGGTGATGCCCATAGAATCAGCCGTCATCGCGTCATGGGAAGCGACCATGAAACCGCTCCTGATCGGGGACCTGCAAGGCGATATCCTGCGCCTCGTGCATCAATCCATCGAAGTCGAATATGTGCCCAACGCCGCTCCCTTGCGCGTAGGCGAGGCAGTAGAGACCGAGTCTTCCGTCCGGTCCATCACCATCGAGCCCTCTGGGAAATCCATCGAGATTGAGGCTAGACTAATTCGAGAGGGAAGCCACGTGGCCACCGTGTCGTGCAAGATGTTCATCAAGGGCAAGTTCACGGACTACGAGAAAACATTCCAGAATAAGGAAGACTCGCAGTACGAAGTGCAAGTCAAGACCAAGATCGACGAGCTCGTCTTGCGCGATCGCGACTGGCTCCGTCTGGACGATGCATCCGTATCGCTCGTCGGCAAGAAGTTGGTTTTCCAGACACACACAAGCAGCCGATCCACGAGCCAGAACGCCGCGGCGGATCTCGAGGTCCGCGGCACCGTCGAGGAGAAGTTGTGGAATGGTATTCGCCACAAACTGGGCGTCGTTCACCTGGATGCTCCCTCGAGCCACGGAAACCCCGTCCTGGACTTCCTGCAGCGCAAGGGCTCCGTCGTCAGCGCTCGCGTACCGCTAAAGAACCCCGGCTGGAACGGCGCGTCTCCAGAGACGTCCGTCGTGGCGCCCCCGCACACGCACTTGTACGCGAAGCTCTCGGGCGACTGCAACCCCATCCACGGGTCTTCCGTCTTCGCCGAGGTGGCCGAGCTTCCCGGCCCCATCATGCACGGCATGTACACGACGGCCGTGTGCCGGAAGGTGGTGGAAGATATGGTCGTCCCCGGTGAGCCTGAGCGACTTCGACGCTTCGGAGCCTCCTTCTTGAATATTGTTCGGCCTGGCGACAAGCTTGTTGTGAAGATCGCGCACGTGGCCATGAAGAACGGTCGGATGATCTTCGAGGTCGTCGCGCGTCAGGAGGACTCGGAAGAGGAGGTTCTTCGTGGCGAGGCGGAGATCGAGCAGCCTGCCACTGCGTACATATTCACCGGCCAAGGCAGCCAGTCCATCGGCATGGGAATGGCGCTCTATGAGACGAGTCCTGTGGTCAAGACGCTTTTCGATGATATGGATCGTCATATCTGTGGGCGATATGGTATGTTGCGTGCAATTCTTTTACTTCAGCATCCTTTTAACTCCTCTTCTCTTCTCTTCCCCTTTTCTCACTTTTCATCATGCAAAACTAACCATGAATCTTCTAAAGGCTTCTCAATCCTCAAGATCATCAAAGAGAATCCGAAAGAACTCACGATCCACTTCCGCGGGCGCGCCGGGCAAAAGATCCTAGCGAACTACCTAAAGATGAAGACGGAGACGGTCACCGCAGACGGGCAACGGCGTTCCGCGACCGTGATACCTAACCTGACGCCCGATTCGACGTCCTACACCTTCACAGAGACCCGCGGCCTGCTCTACGCGACGCAGTTCGCCCAGCCGGCCATTTTGCTGGTAGAGAAAGCTATCTTGGAACACCTGCGATCGCAAGGTCTCGTGCAGGAGGGTGCCAAGTTCGCGGGTCACTCGCTCGGCGAGTTCGGCGCGCTGTCGTCTATGTCGAGCTACATCGACTTCAAAGACATGCTCGCGATGGGCGTCTACCGCGGCACGATGATGCAGTTTGCCATCCCACGAGACGCAGAGGGCTGCACGGGCTATAGCATGATGGCTACTAACCCTGGTAGAGTTGGAAAACGTATGACACACTTATCTTCTACCCTTTTATCTTTTCTTTTTTCTTAGCAGTGCTTTTCTTGCTGACTCCCCTTTTGGTTATATAGATTTCGATGATAGAGCATTGAGAGCTCTGGTCCGACATATCGCCCAGGAGAGCGGTGAACTCTTGGAGATTGTCAACTTCAACATTGAGGGAGACCAATACGTCTGCGCCGGTCACGTACGTAGCAACGCTATCCTATTTCTTCGCATAACTAACATTCTCATCTCACAGGTACGAAACCTAAGCGCCATGACCGACATCCTCAACGCAGTAGCCGGGGGGAAAGCCATAGCACCCGAGTCCATCGAAGAATTCCTGCGATCTCCCACGCCCGCACAAACAACACTCGGGAGGTTGGTCTCGCAGCACATCGCCCGGTCCAGGAACTTGCCCCTTGATGTCGAGATACCGCGAGGAAAAGCCACGATCCTGCTCAGCGGCATCGACGTGCCGTTCCACTCGGCCGGCCTGCGCTTCTGGATCCCCGGGTTCAGGAACTACCTCCACGAGCACGTAAAGCCGGAGAACATCCGTCCGGAGCAGTTCATCGACTGCTTCGTGCCCAACGTCGTCGGCAAGCCCTTCTCACTCGATAAGTCTTTCATTCGGGAGGCTGCTAAGATTACTGGGAGCGCGATCTTGGAAGGCTTAACGCGATGAACGGATTTGATGATGATGATGATATTACTTCTATTTTATTAATACTTGGCTAAAGGTACTTAGATAGGAGTTTTGGTTTGTTGGAGTCTACTAGGGGGCTTGTTTTATTCTTTATTCCCTCTATTACGTTTGATTCTTGGGCATATACAGCTGTGCATGCATAGGTGGTGAATTTGGACGATTTATTAAGGGTCACTAAGTTGAATATTTACTATCAATATTTCAGAGTATTAGCCATAGCATACTAGCATTCAATTATATTTATATAAAAATATATGCTCGAATTGTGACGTGAGAGTTCTGACAACTTTCAAGGTGACACGCGTCTGGCAGTACCGAAATATCTATAGTATACAATGGTTGTTAGATCCCGTTTAGGAGAGCGTAGCCTTGTTATAGAAGCTCTAACGATAAAACATTGCACTATACGCGAAGACATTCAACATTCAACACAGGTAATCAAATGTCTTCGAGGTATCAGAATCTTAAGTACAAACCCGGAGCAGGGAGAGCGGTATGTATGCGTGTACTAACTCATAAGGGCTGTTTCCTATTCGGGCTTCGGCGCCCGAAAGCCGAGCATTTCATTGGTTACATACAAAAATAACCCCTGCAAGAAGAGAAGCTTCGGTAGCATTGCTTTACAGCACCGTTCCTTCCTTTTTCCCTCCCTTGTCTTGATGATCGCGGATCGCCTCAGTATTAACTGTTCTGCTAGTCAAGAGACTGTCTTGGGCCAAGCAAGATGTTAATTTGTCTTATCGTTACTTCTTCCTTCGAGCCATCCACTGCATTTATGGTCATCGACGTTGTGCCAAGCTACTAAGTTAGGTTGAATCTCTAGGCCGCTGCTAGCTGGGGCGTTAGATTGGCATGACGGGGACATTGGCCGTTGAAGAATATGTACCTCGAAGAGGGCTATAGTAAACGATGATGAAGGGAGAATCGTTTCTGAAATATCTCTAATTGAGGATTCATCTCTATTGCGACTCGGCAACTCAAGCTGGCGTATTATATTCCCATTGGTGTTGGAACATAGTGACTTCAGCTCGTGGCCGATAGGTTTATAGCCTATGTATCTTGAAACTACCCGTTTCGGCTCCGGTACGGCTACATATAAATCTGAACAACGATGCTCACATCATACGTTCCCTTTTCCCTTTTTTTCTCCTTTTCCTTTTTCCCCCTCATCTTCCCTTTTTCCCCTCTTCTTTCCTTTTCCTTATCTCAAAGTAACTCAACATCATTACACGGAAGAACACAGATAATCTTCATCAAGTAAAATGACCTATGTATCATTTTCTTATAATTCTAAATAACGTATTAGCCCGTGCTTGTCGTCCTCGCTTGGATCTAATTAAGCGGAACTACGGGAATAAAGCCGGCCCATACTGGTGACTGTGACATCTGAGAGTATGCCATAGAACATGAAATGGATAGTAATGTCATGTAGCAATTCTAATCGATTCCACAATATCGTGGTAAGGTGGTAGTTTAGCAACTCCACTTCCCCGGGAGATCTTCCTCGTTAAAGGTTCTTCGCAGATCAACCGTCTCAAAATTCTTTTCTAATTATAAATCGCGTAACTATGATTTGTAAATTGAGCGCCATCGCGATTAGAACGCGTAGGGAGTTGGCGGAAATATGCCATGGAGTAGGGACCTCATGCTGTACTCCACAGGCTGTGTGGCTACCAGTGTTGCTTGATGGAACTGCAACAAAGCAGTAACGTTAATGTAGTAGCAGGCAAGCGTTGTAAACACTCATGTTGTTCTGTGAGGAGATTCACTATACTATTTGTAAAGAAAGAAAGTACTTTGTTAGCTTCAATGTCTCCTCCTTGGTTGCTTTTCCGAGACAAGGCGAGTCGACGATCCTGCAAAGAGAAGTTCCATGCAGTTACCGTAGCATGCCTATTCCAGGCAGTAGCCCAGTCCTAGAGCCGGCTGACATTTCCTGGGTTTACCATCGGGACCGACGCCGTGAAAGGGCAAGTAGGTAAGGTAACGCGTCACCGTCACAGCGGTCCTATAGCGCAGGATTTTTACCTGGTTACAGGAGAGACGGCTTACTATATAGTGAGGCCATCTCTCTTTTAACCGAACAGAGCCTCCCTCTACTTAAGTCATTCCCATACAGATGTACACGACGACGCTATTCCCTATTCGTGATAAAGTACCTGGCGTTGTGGATTCCTGACCGACCTAGAGTAAGGTAGGCTTTGGTTACTGGTGGAGCGTCCAGAAACTCCCGGTACCCCAGATAGAAGTTGGATAGGTAAGTATAGACGCCGCAACTAAGTTTGCTCGGTAATCCCCGGTAACAGTGATATATTAGTAAAAGTGTAACCGCTCCGTCCTTTCTCACGCTGGATTGTGGAAAAGCAAGCCACATCGTACGTAGGCTTGGCGTTGTGGATACAGACTGGTAGGGCTTACTACGTAGTGCGGTGCTAAGTATGCCCGCTCATTTCAGGCGCTCGGAAGAGCCCGTTGCCTACTACTATGCCTTGTACGGAATAGACAAGATGCAAACGCCGTTTGGCAGATTCAGATTGCATCGGCCGACTCCAGCTTTCTACACAACACGTGCACGAGTTCGCAGGTGAGATACATTGTAACGATTAATCCGATGAATAAGGATGTTATTATTAGCATCTGGACATGAATGATGAAATCTCAACTTTGCCCTTAACAGACTTGCAGCATAAGTACACAGTTACATAAGCTCTTGCAGTTGATCACCATTGATTTGCAACTAACAAAGTCTACGGATCGATCCGTGATGCCAAGTTCCGTATTCCGTCTTGGACATTTAGCGCAGTTTTGGCACTTGGCTCCGCGGACTACTATCATGCTCATTACTATGGTACTTATATGGTACTGTTGAGCCTCAGAGAACGTACTATGTAGTCCGCTTTTTGTGCATATCGAGCAATCTCCGAGACTCGAGAGAAGCGAGATGCCAAAACACAGCCAGGTAGTACTGTAAGCAAGTCTCCATTGTGTAGTGGTTGGGGAAGGGAGGAATATACGGTGTGTGCGCTCCCGATTTACGCCAATCAGCACCGACCATTCCATAGTCCTCTCGCCTTTAATAGCATCGACCCCTGCTCGCCACGTTTCTTTGCTGCTGTAGGCTGCCTGCGTCAACCAGACAGGGCAGAATTGAGGGTCGCTTGCTGCTTGGTGTCTTTCCACGTGCCTGCATCTTGCTGTAAGCTGTATGTCGCATGCTGTACTACTCTGTGATGGGTTGCTTTGTCATAAGATGTAGTTTATACCATTATTCATTCATTATTCTTAACATCTAGTTTCACAATGATATCGCTATCAACTTGCTCGCAATCGTCGGAACAGTTCGGGGTCGACGGCCCCAAAATGCTATGAGCGTCGCATTCTACCTGCCTCTGCTACACTGTGGACTTAACTCCGCATACTTAGGGCGTATTAAAGGATCATTACGTAGCAAAGGATCTCTGGCTTGGCTTGTGGTTGAAATTCTTTAGCTTCCGTTTAGTAAGGAATTACCTGGTACCCATATCTTTACAGAAGGATCATTAAGCGAGAAGTGTCTCCTCCAATTATTCATGCGTGCTGCCGGATGCTCGTGGCGCCCGGAAGCATGTCTAATATGTGCGTAAACCCAACCGCAGCCGCGAAAGAAGGTCATTCAGGAGAAAGGCACGATCGTAGCTACCCTAGTATCACTTGGCTAACCTTACTGCTGACTAGTTCTCACGTGAAAGACGAGTATTATCAGTTTTTCCACTACCAAGCAATATTGTCAGTTAGCATCGTCATGGGTCATCGCGTAGTACAACCCAGCACAACCCAGCACAGCGATCGATGAGGCTTACTACTGTTCAGCTCTCCAGAAGTTCGACGATGGTATGCCTATACAACTTGGGTAAACCTGGGGTAGAAAGGTTGTATATATAAATCTCTTGTCGATCGCTGGATCAAGCATATCTTTCTTTCCAGCACGCCTCACATTCAACTCAAGTCAACTGGGTTCATCTGGTCAATAGTCCTTCATCCTCAGTACTCCACTCTCCCTCAGAATTATCCTACTACTTTCTCTACGCTCAAAATGAAGGTCTTCTCTCTCCTCGCTTCTTCCCTGGCCATTGCCTCGGCTGCCACCTGCAAGCCCACCGGCTACCCTACCACCAACATTGGTGGCATTGAGGTCATCGACACCCAGATTGTCCGTGACGCTCACAAGCTCGTCAAGAGGTTCCCTCCCTTCTTGTACAAGCACGTCGTGCGAACATGGCTCTTCGGCGCTGCCATCATCCAGAACAACGCCACTCTCAGGGCTGAGGTCGATGTTGAGGTCCATGCCATTGCCACTCTCCTCCACGACTTGGGCTGGGACAGTAAGGAGATCCAACATTTCCACATGGTACAAGAATAGACCTACTGACACAAAGTGCTATAGTGAGCCCCAACTCCCCTTGGGTTACCCTGTAAGTTATACATCTGCAACTACCCAAGATCTATCTATAATCGAGCTGAGCTTGCGCTTACACCGTTACTCACTCCAAACAGTACCCGCCGATTCGAGATCGACGGTGCCTTCGGCGCCAAGAATTTCGTCACCGGGCACAAGGACGCCAAGCAGTTCGACCGCTGGCGGTTGGAGGAGCTCCAGGACGGCATCCGCCTGCACGGCTCCTTCGACCTCGAGGTCGGCAAGAGCCCGACGGTCCAGCATATCGTGACCAGCATCCACCTCGACAACCCCAAGGTCCCCTACCCCATCCCTAACAAGCAGCTCAACACCATCTTCGCCGCCTTCCCCAACTTCGACATCGCCGCAGGAGCCAACGAGACCTTCACCTGGATGGCCACCATCAAGCCCGACGTCACCTACGGCACCATCATCGAGCAATTCGGCACTGCTGTAAGTTCTTTCCTTCGTACTTTACTATCATTACGGGAATATGCTGACCTTGACTCTTAATAGTACGTGCCCGGCTACAACGCCACCGGCAAGCACGCCTTCGACTCCATCACCAACGCCATCCTCACCAACTCATCTTGGGTCCCTCGACCTGACAACTGAGTCTGAGTTGACTCAAAGTTGAGCGGGCTTTTGAGCCCAAGTCATACTCACAGGCTTTTTTCTCTCTCTCAGGAGTTTCTCCTCTTATTTTACTACCCCCCTCTGTTAACACTTCACTCATTTCTCTTCGGGGGCTCGTCTCGCAGACCATGAGGGCCGTGCATTGGGGTTCGCACTGCGAAGCGACTTTACATTCACATTGTACATAATTATCGTTCAATCTCTGCATTTGCGGGAGGCACACACACACACACACACACATTAAAATCATATAGCTAGATGATGTTGAGAAAAATATAGATCTTGGGTTTTCATATATTCATGACGTTTCCTCCTTGACTCAATACTCGTGCTTATCTCAAGTAATGATACTATAATCGCGTCTAGTAACTTAAAAACCTGCTGGAATTTCTTAGGAATGATTTGCTATTCGAAGCATTTCCAATGCTTATGGAAGGTCCTACACTTTCGAAGAAGAGATAGGGCAGATAAAAATTATTAAACATATAAGAATAATGCCCAGCAGCATTCTCCACGCTTTCTAGGACATACTTGAACTCTTGTTTACATGCCGGCTCTATGCTGTACTTCACACTTCTCTGCTTCGAACACCAAATCAGTACATTTTCTATCCTATAGTATTGTAAATGCCAAAGTTTTTTTCCACTGACACTGAAGTTCAAACAAAGTATGAGATGCGCGCGCCTATTGCGGTAACACGCCCAATAAAACTACTTACCCATAATATACTGCATGAAAGAGGGACGGGGGGGACACAATAAGCACCTCGCCTCATCACAGCATCATTTTCAGCTGCGGGTGCGGATGCGTCCAGCATGGGGAAGCTTAGCTAACAGGACAGAATCCATAGTACGACAATGTACGGATCATGTAAAGTGATCTGCACGTTCCCCGCGATTATGTTCTCCCGTCCAAAAATAAAAATAAAAACGAAAATGCAGGACTTTCTGGGTTAGGTAGGACAGCCAGTGTCACGGCATACCCGAGATCGATCGCATCGCTTCTCGCTTTTCGGTGCCCGAGCGCGAAACGACAAGCCCCAAGGCAATGACTTTTAAGTGTCTCGTAAGTTAGCTGCCTAACATAGGAGCAACGTTACCTAAGCCGTTATACGGCAAATGCAAGAAAAAGGATATAATAAGAACATCGTGCATACGCAAGAAAGTTCGCTTCAAGCTTGCAGGGCTTTTCTTGTTTCAACCGTCAGCACATGCTATGCGAGAGCCATGCACGAAAGATAGATATTTGGAATTCTAGATAATATCGCCCCGTATATCGGTGCCGATCAGCTCCACGGTGATTAGGTAACTAGCAAATTTGAAGTCCGTAATTTGAACAAAGTTTTTTGGAATTGATGCTATGTACAATCAAATGAGTAAAAACAACCTCTCTATTGCAACGCCGTAATATGGAGCACATGTTATGCTAGATGATCGTGTCCAGACGATGCCAAGATGTCCTTGCCGCCTGCTTCCGCCGAGTTGACTGCCCTTTTGAGTTACTGTACTGCCCCGGCCCCTTTCTCAGGGTCCTTAGGATGAACGGCTCCCGGAATCGTCACTTGGATATCTTCCCGGCTCGTAGACGCAGAATCCTTCGCCTGAGCTTGCTCACGCTTCCGTCTGCGTTCCATCTTCCTCGCCAATTTCTCCTGCCGCCATCTGACCCCGTTCCTCATCACCAGCCACACGGCGGGGAAGAAGACGATGTTGGCGAGCGCGAGGATTGTAAAACCCCAGCCCGCACCTACCGCCGTCAACAAGGGGTTGATGAAGGCCGTGGTGGCGGCGCCTAGAAGGTTCCGAGTTACGTTGTTGGCTGCCGAGGCGGCGCCCGCAGTGCCCGGATTGAGGTCCACTATGAGCGTGGCCAGCGGGTTCGAGAAACCCGTCAGGGAGATGCCCGCTATGAAGAGCAGGATGATCTCGACAGCCAGGTGCGCCTTATACTGCAAGGCCCATCCCCAGCCGATCAAGATCAGCGTGAACAGGGCCACGAACGGCACGCTGACCTCTAGGCGGACCCGCTCAATAGGAAAGTCTGCCATGCTCTGCTCCCGCGTCCTGTCGTAGACAATGCCTAACCTCTTGCAGTGCCGCCTGTAGTTCATGTTCGATAGCTTTCCCACGAAGACGACCGCGATGATGGATCCGACGCCGAATGGGACGTAGACGAGGCCGACTCTGAGACCGTCAAAGCCGTATCGCACGGCGAATTGTGACGGGATGGCCGTAGCTATGGCGAAGAAACCCGAGTATATCAAACCGCTATACACTGTACACAATCAAATGTAAGCAAGCAGAAGGGCATCCGAGATACCAGATATCGTACTTAGTAGAACAAACATTTCCTTCTCAAAAAATATAGTCAAAGTCTTCAACAAGTTTGGTCGTTTTACGCGTAGGCTTTTCCCATTGGGTGAAGGTGCGTTCCCATCTTGAGAAAGAGGGTCAACGGCAACCCGTGTGACCACCTTTCGCTTGCTGTAGGCATCTTGGCTCAATTGCGAAAAAGTTCGGTAGAACGGATGCGGGCGAATCGAACCATCTCCGACGATGATCCGGCAAGTCTCAGGCATGAAGAACAGGAACAGCACGAGGATAAAGCCGGCCAGGATGGCCAAGACCCAGAAAATCCAGCGCCAGCTCAGATACTGGGATATGATGCCGCCAATGACAGGGCCGACAGAGGGACCCAGGACATTGGGGAGGAAGGTAAAGCCGACATAGGAGCCTCGCTCGGCGGCGGTAACTATGTCCGACACGACGGCCTGACACAGAGATATAGTAGCGCTGGAGCCGGCAGACTGCAAGGCGCGAAGGGCGAGAAGCGCGGCATAGTTGGGCGCCAACGCACATCCAATACACGCTGCGATATAGATCACGAAGCAGAGAATGTAAGCGGGGCGTCTGCCTGCTGAGTCGGCAAGCGAACCGACGAACATGGGGGCAACGCCTTGAACGATCTGTATAACGGATAAGCTAACTATCTAGCATCGATGAAGGGGGAACTAGAAACACGACACGACAACTTACCATATATGTCGTGACAGTCAGATTGATCTGGTTGATTGAGACGTCGAGATCACGCGACAGAGCAGGGAGGGCGGGGAAGTAGATCTGGCCGGATAAGGGAGACAGGAGGGCTCCCGCGGCAGCACCGAAGACGATGGCTTTCTTCTGGAAGGGGGTGAATATGCTGTACTTGTTTCCCGGAGCAGATGGCCGCTCGCTCGGTGGCTCTGCATCTGCTGCTGCTGCTCGAGCATCGGCCGGCCGGTCTTCTTCTGAGTTGTCTTCTGAGCTCCGTACGGCTACCGTTATCTCGCTCCCATACCGCGACAACACCTGGGCAATCGTTGGTTTGCCATCTTTCGCAATTTGCGTCTCGTAGAAAGGGCCCCAGGCCCGTTGTCCAGAGGGCTCCATATCTAGGCCAGCCTGCACAGGCTCGACTCGGAGAAAAAAAATAAACTACTGTAGGTCGTGGCACGACTTGGCGTATATCTTAAACGTATATATATCACGGTCGATTACCACGAAACAAAGGGCCAGCCGTTTTTCGTTAGGTAATATCACAAGGGGAGGACTCCCAAGAGAGGCAACGATAGTCCACTTGTCCCTTAGATTCCATGCTGACAAGGGTGGTATATATATATTATATGATTATGTCCATATCGTTACCTTAGGTATCAGAGTATAGTAGGACGATTGTTACGTTCGGAAGCGTTTCGGCTATGAAACTACAATTTGACTTCTGTTTTCTCGTTTATTTGACCGAACCGGCCCGCATTAGCAATACTTCCAGCCCTGCTGTACGACTGCAAGGAACCATCCTTCGGGTCTGGGGTCAGCCAAAGATAAGTGACGCCCCACGTGCCAACTCCAGAACGAGCCTTCTTACTGTAGCAGCGTATGTATCGTAAGTCGATTTCTAGACCCATAGTTAATTATGTCTTAAGGTCCCAGCATGCCGGATTCTAGATTTCGCAGAGTTCTCCTTCAGTTTTGATCAGACGAGCGTATGTAAGATAGACGTATTTTTAGGACTACCTATTACAAATCTACTAGGTGCGTGTGATAGCCACAGTGATAGAGTTATTACTGTCCTTCAAGTACCTATATACAATACGCACCTAACTAGCTAAATACCAATCTACCGCCGCCGCCGTAGGTTTCACTTCCAGCGCATGTCAATTCAAATAACATGCAGAGCTCCGTCCAAGCGAATATTCCACCTGTAACTGACGAGACAGCTTTCCACACCTCCCCGCCGTGCTGAGCGGCGTCTTGCGCCTTTAATCGTGGCCCGTCATTCCAGATAAGTACTCATATCTGACACTAAGCAATTACGACAGATGCAAGGAGCAGTCATCGACTAGGTACGCGGAGAATGTCAATTGACGCCGTCGCCGCATGGCCGTCGTCTTCGGGAGGGTTTTGGCGAAGCAACCTTGCCTAATAAACGACGCCCTCCGTATATGTAAGTCTATTTGCCAGTCATCTGAAACGGGGCGCTCGCGTAGAAACATCTTCTTTACGAACATGATTGTTTCTCTACCTATGTACCTACCTACCTACCTACTGAGTGAGGGGCCATGGGTACCTACATCTTTATTATTCCAAGTTTGTGAACTAGAAGTAGGATATGCTCATTACCTAACCCCAAAATTCGGGCACACGATGACTACGTGTTTCCAATCTTCTTAAATTGTAACAGAAAGTTTGCGTGTGGATGTGTGACTGTTCTCCTACTTCCAATTCGAAGAGTTCCGACTGACCTTTTCCTCTCTCCCATTAGCAGGTGGACTCTCATTCAAGTCCTTAGCCGAGGGCAAAGAAAAGTATATATTTGGAGATTATTCAGTATATCTACTTACTCAACGCGAAGTAAGTATAGAAGATTAGAGAGAAGTCACGGTAATGGAATTAATTAGATGCATGCACTTAGCAACGAGTATCAGAGTCGTCAGAGTCTCTTCCGTCCGATTCCAAGAGGTAGAGAATGCTCGGTTTGATGACTGACGTAGGGAATGACGGTGATAGACATTATTTATAAACTGAATCTTCCTTCAAACTTTCCTAACACATGACTTCCTCCTGTATCGAACAATCAGCAGTAACTGCACTTGTGCCCTTATCCCTACCTGCCTTAGCCTCATTCCCGACTGCTTTTTTCTTCTTCTTGGGCTGTAACCGCTATCCACCCCAGCCTCTTGCTAGTTAGTTGTGTCGACAATAATGAATGTAATTTGGCAAAGACCATGACCGGTGGATAATGACCACTACGCCAATATTGAGGTAAATGTCTATATCACCTATTCTAAAGTCGTCCTCGTCCCGTTGTCAATCAGCGCCCCTTGAGTCTCAGACAGGTGCGGACTAGGGAACTTGATGTTAGAAAAAGGGTTTTCCAGAGCACTCCACGCCTTCTCTTTGTATATAAGTATTTATTAGGCTTATTGCGTAGTGATTTTTAGGACTGTTCTTCGACCTTACATCCTTAATAATGACACTACCTAGATACTGCTACCGCCACACTTGGCCTTCTGACACATGGCTTTCGCTCCTGATGTGTGTCACCGTTCCGTTCAGGACTAGCTCCCGCCCCAAGCACGGACACTGGGCACGGACTATAATTATCCCTACATAAGTACGGATAGGAAATCTCTGCCTCACAGATAAACTTTCCTTCCTCGTACAAAAACAATTGTCATTAGCGGGCTCTCCAGCAGTGTGAACTAGAACAGCACCCATCTTTTGTGGTGACGCCTCGCGTTCAAGCCGCAGGCCAACGGATTGTTACTGACAACCCACAGGCAAGGACACGGCAGGGCTATCGGACAATATCCCATTCAACAGGACGAGGCCAGGGCCGGTATATCTTGTCACCTTAGTCAACAAGACTTGCGAACGCTGATTTATACCAGTAGATACGCATGTACCTAGAGCAGAGGCTTTTTCCCGTCCTGCTTGGCCACCCAAATCCTCAGCGCCTACCTTGCCTCCTGAGGTAATATACAGGTAGGTACTGCGTTAGGGAGACAGGTACAGCATGCAGAAGTCAAGAATAGGGGTGGACAATTGCTCGTGCATGGCCTGTACTTGCTGTGAGTGGGTCTAGAGCCGCACCTACCTTACATTGAGGTGACCCAGGAACATCAATGGGAGTACCTGCCATTGACCAAGGGATATAAGCCCCAATATGTGAAGGAACCTCCAAGCTGGCAGAAAGCCATTGAGTCGGCAGACAAGTGTCCTACTTGGCTCAGTGGTGGTATCACCCGTATAAGTAACTTGCTGCACTCCTGGTTGTGGCCACACAGGAGGGCAACAGACTGGTGGGACATTTGGGTCTGGGCAAGCGAGGAGGGTGGCACCCTGTCAGCAATTTTTTCTTCCTTTCTTCTCTTTTTCCTCCTTATGATACTGTTCGATTCCCACTTGTGTCAGTAATTTTTTTTTTTTTCCTCTTCAGTTCCTTTTTGTTGTGTCTGCTGGGAGAGTTTGAGTTGGAAGAACAAATTCCCCTCGCTTAGGATGGTGTTACTACCATCATGGGGTTTTCACTATTGGATATACGCTTCTAGAATATCGAAGATCAAAAAAGGAAGCGATATGTCGACTGGATTCTTGAACTTCGAAAATTTTCTCTAACAGGAAGACTTATCCCGAAGTATTATTTCTTTATCTTAAAATTCGCTTTATGTGATTCTGTGATTCTGCGTTTTTTGACGTGGAGAAGGCATCTCTAATATCCTTGCGCAAGCTACCCGGAAATGCCAAGCTAATAGGCGCCGACATCCTTGTGTCTAGAAATGTCAGGTACCCGTGTCAGCCACCCGTGTCAGCCAACATCGAGAAACATTCGAAACACACTTGCGCAAGGCGCAGCAATATACTGCCAACAGCGGCCTTTTCAGGGCCGCACAGCTTCCTGTAGCAGAGAGTTCTTTGGCCAGAATAGGTGTCGGCTTAAACCCGGTTGGAGTCCTCTTGGCTGCCCCAATTACACGTTACGTATAGCCCCAAATCGTGCAGAAATTGTGTAAATCGTGTCTACCTATAACTTTGCCACTGTTGCGAAGTATAAATAAGAGGAAGTCAATCACACACCCTCCTAATCTCTCATAAAAAGTATTGCGGCCACCAACACACAACACATAACCCTGTACGGTGTGGTTTACCTACACTCGTTTTATACTAAACAAAAACATTTTTGACGCCGGGAAGCGTCAAAATGACGTCCAACTCTAAATCTGTCGAAGCATCGGCAGCTGATGCTGTGGCCAATATTCGCGCTCTGCTCGAAAGAGGGCTGCGGGAGAAACCTTTCGCACATTACATTTCCCTCAGGGATAGAGTCCGGCTGGGAGAACTCCCGGGTGATCCAAGCAGCCACGAGCTCACACGCAACACTATAAGTGCCGTGGATGATCTGTTGCATAGTGTTCTCCAAATCCTACGAAATGAATTACCCAAGACACTCGATGCTCTCATCGATGACCTTCAACGAGAATTTCGGGACGTGAGTGGCCCGACGACAGATAGTCACCCTGTCATCCCGATCACTCCCCGATCGGCGACAGTAGCTGGCGCAATGCGACCTCCTATGACGAACTCTGTCTTCGAGCCCACACCCGCCTCCGAGACTTCAACTTTCGCCACTCACAGACGTTCTCGATCCGGGACACCATCTCCGCAGTCCAACGTTTTCGACAAAGATAAGAAGTTGGATCGCTTTCCTTCTGCGAGTGTGGCTACTTTGAGCCCCGATAGGGTAATCAGCCCCGAGTCTTTCACCCTCCCGAGCCTATTCCGCAAAAGACCCTCAGGGCCGGAGAATCCGCACCCTACCCCTAAAAAGAGAGCTAAGATAAGTCCTAATGTGAGTCTTCCAAAGTGGTAATACCCTTGATGCTTCTTGCTGATGTCCTCTAGAGGCCCGGAGTTATGAGGATAAGCAGAACGGTTTCCCTTCGGGAGGTAGGGAAAGATGAGTGTATCTTCAAACGAAGCGGCTACACCGGGCACCACGTCCTACGATGTAGTCGCCCCGAGTGTAAGAAAGAGTTGAATGGAAGCCTTGTTGTGTTTACGTCCCATCCATTCAGAAACGAGCTAGCTTTGAGCCATTTCAGTAGCGAAGGCCATGACATTGAGTCTGAGGCGGATATATTCCACAAATTTGCCGTTCGGGGTAAGTTGCCATCCAGAACCCCTTCCAACGACTTAGAACGGGACGATTACTAACCATTAATCTATAGTCGTGGGCGCAACAGGTGAGCGTAAGTTCAAACATACAGTACCTCATTAACGCCCTAAAGCAAACTAAAAAGATGACTGACTTGCTTGCTGCCTTAGGTAACACTAATAAGAATGATATTAGAGCGTCCCTGGCCGGCCCTTCGGATCATCGCACCGGCCTCAAATCGCCGGCCTCGATCTCCAAGGCATCCACAGACAAGGGCAAGCAACCCGAGAAACCACTGAACTTCTTTCAACAGCCAAGGCCCGCAGTGTCTTCCCCACGTGCCAATCCTGGCCTGTCCGATGATTCTGATTTTATTGACGAGGAACTGCCAGCCAAACTCACGCCAGAGACATTCAGTCCCCGCAATCGAATAAATAGTCGTGGTCAGAAAAGAGTAGACTATAAAGAAAAGCCAGCTACTATCGAGGAGTTCGAAATCTGATAGGAATGTTCCCCTGGTAGTATTATTTAATGGGCCAACTGCCTGTTCGTGTAGAGGTTCCTTCTTCTTGGTTTCCCCCCCCCCTAATATCTTTCTACTGTCGCCTTGTTGGAGGCTCGGAGTTACTGCATTACACAATCACATGCTAGATACCCTCTTGTCCACAGCTTCACATAACGTCTAAGAATATCTATCTTTCGTCCGGTTATGCCTACGGTTGCGTTGCACATGCATGTGCGCGGGAAACCAAGTGTCGCCCCTTTTAGTGTCTCGAGCTTGTGTACATTCCAATACATGTCCAAACTTGTTAGTTGTGCCTCCTCGTTCAAACTTATAACTAGGTACCTATACGTAGGTAGATGCTTATTTCAGAGCTGAAAAACTGGAAACCCAAACTTTATCGCTGAGCGCACCTACCCGAGAAGTGAGTGACATGATGTATTAAATGGCGATGGGCGTCCTAACAAATCAAATGCAAGTTCTAGAAACCTTCTCAGGAATATCAATGGCCTTTCCTGCGTTCGCATATATACCAAGTGGCAAGTGCTATCCCGAAGCTTTTATTCTTACCATAGGGATAACGTCAAGTTTGTTGGTAGTTTGCGCATTTGCTCCTGTGTCTCCAGAGTTCAGATTAGGTAATGTTACCTCTGTGAGTGACCCTAGCGATCAAACAGTCGAAATGGGTGGGCATTCATTCCTACTACCTGTGTGCTACTGTGAAGTGAGAGAACGCCACTTAGTGACGTACGTTATCCCTTTGACGCCTAGCCTTCCGACGGATCCCTGTAGTTACAAACAGCAAGGATACTCAACCAATTAGATTTACTATTTTGAGATATCTTGTTTTCCTCCTAGATCTGCCCGCGCCACATGTATCAGCAGATGCCACTTTTATAAGCCACAGCATTGAATTCCTTGCAGCCACACATAGTATTCTACAATAAGTTTGACTATATAGCAGCAACTTAACGGGGATTAGTTTATAAAAAGTGGAGAGAGAGAGTTTGGACTACAGGGATCCGTCGGAAGGCTGGGCGTCAAAGGGATAAGCGTACTAACCAACTGAGGTGCGCCTTCAAAATACAGTTTCCTTGGCTACTCAGATGGTACAGTCCCTCGGGTCTTGGCAGAATGTGTGACTTTTGGCCCTAACTGCTGTAAAGTCCGATTCACCTCGCTACAACCGTATTGCGTAGGTACCTACTAGTGGGTAATTTGGCTAGGTTAGTGCGGTCTTAATAGTGCCAGACTCGACCGTGACTTAAACGCGGAATAGGATGATTTTTAACCCGGACGCTGCATGTCTCCGATTCCATCTCAGGCAGGGATTTGAATTGGAAACCCATTCCACTATCGGGCAACGGTCAACCCCTCAACTGCCTCATAGTACAACCATGGCTGAACACAAAGCGAGGATAAGTTGCCTCGCCACCGGCAATGGATCCAACCTACAAGCCTTGATCGATGCATGCCAATCCGGTACCATACTAGGCACAATAGTCAAAGTCACAGTAAACAGAAAAGATGCATACGCTGTGAAGCGAGCAGAAGCCGCAAATCCTCCGATCCCGACAGACTATTTCAATCTGGTCAAGCATGGCTTCCTTCCCGCTGGCGAGAAAGACCCCGAGAGAGTCAAAGACGCTCGCTTCAAATACGATGCGGCTCTGGCCGAGCGAATATTAGCGGACAAGCCAGATTTAATAGTACTAGCGGGATGGATGCATGGTTAGTAGCAGCGTCGTGCTCGACTCCCCGCGACGTTTGAATTGGCTTCTCTGACTGAAGAGGTAGTGATGAGCACCGGTTTCCTCGATCCGGTTGCTGCCACTGGCGTCCCCATAATTAATCTACACCCGTAAGTAGTACCTCTGGGCTGACATCGAAGCGACTTTACTAACATGCAAGTGAAATCAGAGCACTCCCAGGTATGTCGACCTTCCATTTTGATGTCGGTTAGATATTAACATTATCCTAAGGAATGTATGATGGTGCAGGCGCGGTACGATCTCTCTCTCTCTCTCTTTTCCCTTCTACTTGTCCCGTTCACATAATCTAGAGCACTTCTCCTGTTCTGTTACCTGATCGCCAAGGCGTCTGACATTCACGCGGCCTTTAGTTGAAACCGCCGTTACTGACGATGGTGTATTACAGATTAAACGGGCTTACGAAGATTTTCAAGCCGGCAATCTCGCAAACAATACGACCGGGATCATGATTCATTATGTCATCAAGGAAGTCGACCGCGGCGAGCCTGTAGAAACACAGGAAATCAAGATCCGCGAGGGCGAGAGTCTAGAACAGCTTGAGGAAAGAATACACGAGGAGGAGCACAGATTGATTGTGAAGGCGACTGCAAAACTAGCGCGGGAGATCGTTTTGGCAAAGGGATCTGCCGCAAGCTGAGGCGCTCAGAACAAAAGAGACGTGGCTAATAGGGAAAAAAATAAGGAGAAAGAGACAAGAGAGGAATATGCCCGGATGGGTGTATTCTAAGTAGGAAATGATCCAGCGCTTTTGGTCGAGAGGGTGCGAAGATGTCAAAGCGACATTGGTTCTCCTCACCCACCCCTAGCAGCACGAATCGGGAACCGAGAGGTGAAACATACGACCGCCGCCCCATTGCGCACTAGATAACTCATTCAATCCAAGTACATCAGCGATGCTTCCATCTTCCCACGATGCGCCATGCATCAAGGTGCTGCAGCCTTGTGGTCCCGTGGTTCCGTGGTCCTGGGCATGGACGGTAAAAGGCCTAGCTGGTCGTTGAATCTGCGGGCATTCACGACATGATGGTCCTGGGCATGGACGTTAAAAGGCCTACCTCGTCGCTGAATCTGCGGGTATTCGCGACATGATGTCCTGGGTATGACGGGAAAACTGCCTTGACGGGTCGTTGAATCACTGAGATCTACGACATGAATGACTGGCTCTTGAATCTCGAACGCCAGTCCCACAGGTCGCTTGCAACCACGCAATAGCGACAACTGTCCTGGGCAAGACATTTAAAAGACCTAATTTGGGGACGGAGTTCAAGTTTATGATTTCATGAACGACATGATTTTTCGTTTCGTGTACATGATTCTTGAGGCTTGGTATCTGTCCAAGTCCGATCGGCGTTGAGAAGCATAACGGTGGCGCATCGGCCATTTAACGGCGTTTTATTATGCCTCAATGTTTTGATGGTAAGCTTTCACTCCTCATGTTTCTCTTATTGTATTATGGCTAACAACTGCGTTCAGGTTCACGATTTCGAACACTTTGACGGTTGAAGGACGTTCGGGTCGTGATGAGTATGAATGAGATGCCCTCATAGTACTGGCGTCGGTCCGGCCATCTTCTCACCGTCGAGAAGGCTGCTCCGGCGCATAACGCCCCAACTTTGCTCTCATGGTCGTCTCACAGCTGGCCCAGGCGTTTGTTGGTTTCAAAACCAACACGACGACAGACGTTCTGGGCCATGACAGCAAACTGCTCCTGCGCGATGGGACCTGCAGGACACAGTTTGGACCACTCTTGCGCCAAGCCAAGGGTGTGCCAGAAGCTCAATTTTGAGCGGACTCGCACAAATGTTTTTTTATGTGTTAATATGTGGAACGTAACACCATTATATATAACTAGTGCCAATGGCCTTATAATTAAGGCCTCAGCGGAACGAGCATTTGCATTATATAGCATATGAGCGTTAGCATATGGTCGAGCTGTATACACAACCGGGGTGTAGCCAGTCTTAGCTTCACCTTGGGCGCCACCTAACCAGTAGGTAAGCAGGTCTCACAGAGGCTTGCTACTCGCTACTGGTATAGAGCGAGCGCGTGGCCACCATTTCTGGGTTCTTTCTGAAGGAGATAAACGCGATAGTAAGGGCAACATGCTGGATGGAGAGGAGACCGTCCCCCTTTATATGCCGGGGGTTCAAGTTCTGCACATCCTCTCCGGCCGCGGTAGAAGCTACTTTGCTCCGGAGCCAGCGTCTCGGACTCGGCCGAGGAGAACCCATCCCTACACAAATATTCTGCCACTTTTCACGCATGAGCCATCTGGTAAGCATGCGAGAAGGCGACCCTGGAGGTAGGGAAAAGATTGGTGAAGAACAAAGGTCATGCACATGGCGGACTAGGGCTGGGCTGGTCGCGTCTCTCTGCAGACAGGTTTCGGGTTCGCTCGTTCTGTCTCGAAGCCCTCAGCTCGATTAATTTTTCCGACCACTCCAGGGTTCATTATCTGTTCATTATTTCTCGTCGTTACCGCGACAGAGTAGACATGCCAAAAATCACCAAAAAAACAAACAAACAAGAAAAACCAGGAAAAAAAAAAAAAACCATGGCAACGGAGGGCAGCCAGTGGGGGGTTTCTCATCCAAGTTGTGGGAGGCCTTTGGAATCTCTACTTCTCAATAGGTAGCTGGATAGTCATAATTCAAGCTGGACCTTGCCCTTTATCTGCTCTGTTTCCATGCATTCGTTCTATGCCAGTAGTTACCCACTTCCTTCTAGTAGAGTCGTAAAACTAGAACAACCCTTGTCCTCTAGTTGACTGACCGAAGAGAATTGAAACAGGACAACCAGTGTTTCAAAAACCGATGTGAAAGTTGCGGATATTATTATAATCAAGGCCGGTTGGTCGCTACGGTGCCTTCTTCGCCCTGTCTGACGTTTGAGTCCTGACGTAGATGGCTACCAAGTGGTATAATAATAAATCGCTCGTGACGATGTCCTGCGATACCCAAACAATCAACCTATTAATCAAACGAATTTGATAAAATTAATAGTCCTCTCTGCATTCCACTGGCATCAGACACAGCAAATTACATCGATAGCGCAAGTCTGGTAACAGTACTGTTCCTCCTATCTTGATTACAAGAAAGAAACAGGTGTTACGAAATCAAGCTACTAATAAACACGCCAACATAAACCGAGTTATTTCCCTCGATTCCAACAAAACGAAGCGTGACGTGGAGCAACAAGACAAGACAAGACAAGAGCATGATGGACCGATAGATAAAAAGAAAATATAAATACCCTTGAAGAAATGAACGACGTGTTTTGTCTTGTTTTGTATTCCTCCTGGTGGATAGGTAGGTAGGATGATCGGACAGGGAAGGAGAATCGAAGACACCCTGGGTTAACAACCCCTTATTCACTCTGCTCAAGACGAATAATAATCATAATAATAGTAACTAGCTAATTCATAACTTGGATACTTAATTACATAAGTGTATAGATAGGTAGGTAACTGTTCGATTTATCTGAGAAAGTCCTGGACTGATTGTTTGAATTCTGTTGCTGCTACTGCTGCTATTATTGTTGTCGTTGTGGTCATGTCGTTCAATTACGTCGCGCGTAGTGTGTCTCCTATTACCAGACTGACCCCTCCTCCTCCACCCGACTAGAGAATAACCCTTAATAGCGAAATCAGGAGGATGAATAGTGAAACCAAACCTGTTCTTTGTCCTAACATGATATATGTTTTTTTCTTCTTTTGTTTCGTTTATTGTTATATAGCATAGCTCTTTCCATCTCTTACTTGGAAGGGCTGGAGGGACCGCGAGTAAAGCTGTTTGGCATTTCCTTTGTTAGTAACAAGAATGATGACTTCACACTCACTAACTCGGAGTGAGACATAAAAATCTATTTAAATGGTTACGTAGATGGCTAAAAATGGGTAGGATTGCTGATGAGAAGCTGGAAGGGACACAGAGGAGGGGAAAGAGAGGATGTAATGGAATGGAACGTGGGGAATTCGACGTACGTCTGCCACATGGTCCCCCAGAATCCGGCCTGAGGTTTCTGGTCATGTAGGCTAGCTCGCCGGGCCATGGAATTTGGATCGCTAGAGCGCTTGGAGTTCATTAGGCCTTCGTAGGAAGGTCCAGAGCTCTATATCAACGAAGAAGTTGGATCTTCGGTTAGCACAAACTGTCCCTCAAAGATAAGGAGCAGGCTCCTCTGTGAATGAATATCATCGTGCTCTCAGCTCCCTCTGCCTCTTCCTCCTCTACCTGCATCCCCAACGCGCTGAGCGCGATAATGAAAGAGAGCAGTGTGAGCTAGGAAAAGTACTAACCCGTCTACGTGGCGATGCGGCGGGCTGCGCACTGTCGCCAGGCTTGGTGTTATCCATGCTGATGGTAGTCGTGGTATTGCGCTCAGTCGTGTAGGTGATGGGCGGTAGTATGATGTCCTGACTGTAGACGCTTGTCGTATGACTTATCATGTAGGCAGACAGTTTAGTTCTAAGCGAACGCGGACATGGGAACGCGAAGAAATGGTAGTACTATATGAGAGAGAGTTTGATCAAGCTTCGAACAAAGCGGGGGAAGGAGCTTCTCTTTATTATTAATAAATTCGATCCCTCCCGTCCCAAGCGAAAGACACACAGAGCGCCCACACCTTCCAGTTCAATGGGGCTGTCTGACCTGATTGACACCATGGGAAACGTGGTATTGCCGCTGCAGCAACGGTAGGTATGTTTATCACACAGGACACATACTGTGTTTCTCTGCCATGATACCTCTAGCAGATAGAAGGTCTGAGATGTGGCGTGTGCCATTCACCTGTGCACCACTGCTAACCAAGAGACGTCAGTGGTCAGCAAGGGCCGCCGTTGATGACCTCACCAATAGGGAATGCTGAGGAGGTGATCCCGGCAAGCGTCGAACTCTGATCGGCTTCAAAATCCGGACCATCTCAGAACACTGGATCGGAGTGCTCCTGTTGCACTTTACCCCGCAATTCCTATCAGGAGATCAGCTCCTGGAAGGGATGCCGGTCGCTACATCAGATCAAGGCGATCGCCCCTCTGAAAGGTCTGCCATACTGTATACATTCAGACATGGCTTCGGCTTCCGTTGGTCTGGCTAAATGAATGTAGATGGTCTAGCGTAGATAACGTTCAACATTAAAGGCCTATATAGGCCACTATTGTCGCAGAGCTCGGGTTGCATCGATGGAGGCGCATCACTGCAGCTTAGAACATCGAATTCCAGTTGATGATGCCTTTAAAATCCCACGTTGACATAATACATGTGTAAGTCTAATCCCATGTCCATACGCGAGGTCAATGTACTATCTATGGGATGACCTCAAAAGAGACGAGATAAGGTCAAGGTAAACCCTTTTGTTGGTTATATGTTCAGCTTAGCTCTGAAGCGGCCGGGGAAGAACGATGCACATGTACCTGACGTTCGACACGACTACGTTGGAAGGACAGGAATGTTGCATTGCTCTTCAATGTTCATATATTGTATCAGGTTACTGGCTAACTGTTCTAGACACACCAGGATATCTCCAACCGATTTATGCGAAGCTGGAAATACTTATTAGTCAAGCTGTACATAGAAAGCGCGACGAACATATTCGGATGCGAGTTTTCGTGCTTGAATTGACTTACTATTGCGATGACATGACTTGCCTATCTTGAAGATTAAATTTTACCTAGTATAAGTTGCGAGTCAGCGAAGGCATACCCTACGCGGACAAAATTGCGAATTATATTTGAAATGTCAGGCTGGTTGCAATGTTAGCACAATCTTGAACAGGGCACCGATATGGGCAGGCACAAACAAACCTCATTAAATCAGATGTTTTTGTTTAATGTTCATTTCCATATCCAGTGGACAGGATCAAACAGTGTGAATAATGTTCATCATCTTAAGAGATTTGGAAGATGGGAAAGTAGCTCGAGTTTACCTAGGGAGCCTTGTTAGCTTCCTCACACCAACACATGGATAGAACAGCGCCGGGAACGATGGAACACAATCAGCTGACGAAGTCTCAACAAGAAGTCCCCATAGCCTTGCCTCCAAGGGTTGTACGGCCTTGTTTTTGCGAGACAAGATACGGGGGTTCGTTATGTCCGCCCGTTCGTTCAAAATATCGTCATGTGAATCAAATGCTGAAAATTAAAATAGCGGCATACCTGAGGGGAATGTATGTTAGCAAGACTGGTAGCAACATAAGCATCCAATTATGAAAAATAGTATGATGAGTGAGGTCAGACAAGGCTGAAACTAAACAGATCGACATCGTATATTCGGAAAGAGGAATTCCTAGGTTGTCGGATTTTTCATCATCCCTCGACAGGATATGACAGGAGAGATGCAATAAGACGAGAGCGCGAAGTGACTAGCATACCTTTTATGACTATGTAGGGCAAAAGACTTGTTATTATCAAACTATAGCGACGCGCGAAGACCTAAAAATGTAAGAGTTAGCTGTCGGTTTGCGGCCATGTTGATAATAGCATTCCCGATGTAGCAGTTTGCTCAGGGTTAATAATTTGGAGTATCCCCATGGGTTTGTAAGATTTGGATTGTTCAATGATTTTTGGTAATCATAGCAAACTCTGAAGGGACAGGGAACAACTTGGAAAAGAACTGCGAACTTACAGTCTGATAACAGCAGAGGTAGTAATAGGATATGCAAGACCGACGAAAACCAATACACAATTGCAAGAGAACTTTCTTGCCTTCATGCACGAGATGTTGGTAGTAGAAAGAGAAGTATGAAGCTGGGAAGAAGAGCGACAGAAATTTGTTGATTGAAGAAAATATAGTAGCAAGGTAGTAAACCGGGTCCAACAGATTAGACCAACTGATTGGTTAATCGGATTTGATGAACCCCACTGTAGCTTGGGTGCCCAGCTGCCCACCTTGGCCAGGTGGGGTACGAGATGAGTGTGGCAGAAACTGTGGCATCCAGGTGAAAAATGAAAGGCATATACATGCACAGCCACAAAGCCCACACCCTGGGCGCCAACGGGCAGCTCGCCACTCCCGTTAACCAAAATGGAAGGCCCCACGTCGCGACGGATACGGGGTTTAAGAGAGCCCGTATCCGTCATCATCTGCGCCTTTGCTGGCGCTTCTTCCTCTTTTCTATCTCAAGCCTCAACGTCTTGCTCGTACGTACCTAGGATTGACTGGGTTACGAACTAGTGAAGATGGCCGCCGCAATAGGTGGTATATGGGCGCCGCTGGCCATGCGGCTCGCCCGTTCCGCCGCCCACAAGGCGACCAAGCTTATACGGAACAAGTTGACCGATGTTACACGACCTATTAACGCCGCACTCGAACCTGCCTTCGTTCGGACACAACCTCGACATCCAATCCACCCAACCGCTTTCCTACGCCAGCAGAAGAATCGACGATGGCACTCCACGAATTCCGCCTACAAGAGCTTCGACGCTGCTGTGCGCCGCTTCATGAGCACCGGCCGGCTCGGTGGTGGCGCCCCTCGAATTGACCGAGCCAAGTTCCTCAACACGCAGACAGGTCGCGCCGTTGCCCAGATCACCGGCCGTGCTCCGTTTGCGAGCACCCTTCGACCGAACCTAACGGGAGGTGCGCTTCCCCGCACAGCCGGCGGCTACGGTCTCGGATCAGGGCGCATTGGCGGGGCTCGATACTTCTCACACGCTCCAGCGTGCCAGGCTCAAGTAATGCAGAATGTGTCGGCCGCAGTGCGTGCCTTCTGGATTTCGGGCCAAAAGCTTCAGTTCGATGGCTTGACACCGCACGGCGAGAAGCGATACCGCGCTGTATCGGCTCTACAAGACGAAGCCTCTCGTAAGATGGCTGCAGTGTCCCGCCATACTGCCGGCTCCTATGTCGACTTCCGGCTGAACCCTGTCATCACTTCTCTCAGCCCCCTCGCTGCTGGATTCCCATACACATCTGCCGGTGTCAAGGCCCCCGTTCTTGCTGCGACGACCCTGAACACCGAGGGCTTCCTCGATGTGCTATCCGTCGACTTTGCCCGAGCGCTACAGGACCTCACGTCGACACTCGCCGATATAAAGAAGCTCTCGATACTAGGAGACCTTCCTATCCAACTTGAAAAGGGGCATACCCTGCGTGTGCGTTTTCCTGGCGTCGATGCTGAAATGGTGGAGGCGTTATGTGATGACCTCGGCCTCACAAGAGGGATCGTTCGAGAGGACCCAAACTTCGAGGTTGAAATGGGCGTCCCTGTGGCTCTAAAGTTCCCTTATGCACCCGACGCGCCGATTAGCACCACATCACCTGGCGGGTCTCTCCGGTCCGAAGACAGTTTCCCTGGAGAGCACGAGTTGTTTGAGGGCTTTACAGATATCGGTGTCAATCCCTGGCTATCCATTTCGGACCCAGAGGGCTATGAGACTATGTCACCACCCGATAGCTCGGGCGAGCACTGCTCAGAAGACTTTGAGGGGTTGGAAGGTGTGTATCGGTTTTTGGAAGAATGTGATCGAGCCCAAGGAAGATATGGGGTTACAGCCTAGGAATTGTGTTGCATTTAGTCGGGAGTTCGGGGGCATGATTGCTTAGCACAGAATGGACACGAACTAGGCATGAAGGAATAACCACGCTCTTTGTATCAGCAGTATATACCTACAACCGATGGATTACGGTCTTTTTAGTATAAATTCCATATGTTTATTGCCTGTATTTGGGCCAATATTCAACGTAAACTCCCGCTTAATCGTTTGGAACAATGTCCTAGTGTTTTAGCTCTTCTAGTTGGCCGTCCTGTGGGTAATATGTATACACTTCGGGTATCTCACAGACGGGGATTGTCCGAGCCTCCGATAGCGACTGCGTTTATGAAGACCCTATTCCCTGCCGAAAAGATAGTTTTGAGGCAAATCCGTTTGCGCGTCCTTCATATATCGAATCTCGTCTTCCGCTTCCCCGTGTTGGGTCCTTGAGGCACTTTACTGTCCGGCGTACTTGCCTGCGCTGCTTCCGAAGCTACAAAACTCACAAGCGTGCCCGGAACCCGAGCTTTTGTCTGCGCGATTTCGCTTTGACTCTGGCGCAGTTGCTCCTTGTACGCGTGTCTGGGGAACGCGTCCGGGTCCCAGAGATCAGTGGACAGAGTGGTGCGGTACTGATCACGGTGGTCGAGCTCGGTGAAGCCCAGGAGCTTGTCGACGAGTGCCGGGTTCCGCATCGCTGGCGTGTCGGCCAGCCGCGAGTTGAAGTGCACCCCTTTCTTCTTGAGCTCTAGGAAGTTCTCGAATTTCTTGCTAGTCGCTGCGGACGGCGACCCCGGTGGCGACAGGGGGATGTCCATGTCGGGCACGGCTGGAAGGGTGAGGCTGCGCAACATCGCGCGGTTTGCCGAATAAGGCGATCCTGGAGCCGGATTGGCCATCATTGCTGCGCTCACGTCTGCGTCTGCGTCTGTTAGGTCCTCCAGTGGTGGGATGTCAGGCCCCAAAGCAGGACCTATTTGGGGCCCGTAGACGGTTGATGCTTCATCAACATTAGGTTCCGGCAAACTCTCTGTTTCCTTTTGTGTGATTTCTAGGGCCAAAAAATTAGAGATGAGAACTAGATGCTTAACGAGGCAGACAGAATGACGACGTGACGAAATTGAGACTCACTTGGGGTGCTGTTTCCGTCAGCTGTGGCCGCCTCAGTTTTGCGGAATGACTGGCCTCACCATAATCAGTGCTGTCCATCATTACGGCCTTTTCCTAGTCCACATTACACAGCATTCACTCATACCTTCGGTTCAGGCTGAGGCTTCACCTCATCTTCCTCGTCGCTACTCTCATAGGCGACTAGCCCAGCCATAATGTCCTTGCCTCAAAATCGCGACTAATTGGGCATGTGAACTTCCTTTACAACATCGTTGAAATGCACTGTCTTAAACCGGGCAGCCTAGAAACTATGGTGATAGATGAGCTTGATTTACGGCAGGTAGACATCTATAATGTAGGTAACCTCAGGTACGACCCGTGGAACTTGTTCCAACCGTTGGTGTCAGTTGTCATCAGCTGTGGGGCGTTCGTCCGCCACTCCAAATGCTCCGCTCTAGAGGCCTGGTAGGTACCTGGGTACCTCTTTACGCAACTGCAATGCAGCAAGGCAGAAGACCTGACGCGCAGCTACGCAGTCAACCCGCACTATAGGATAGCACTCAGGGCTGTACCTCAACTCGAGCTCCAACGTCAACATCAGCCTGGAGCTTCATTACCTGACCCAACATCGCCGCTTGACACACCACTCGACGAAAACCTCCAACACAACCCTTTCTGGCCCTTCATCGTCTTGTAATCACACAGTCTATTTAGTACCTTACAACAATGGATCACAGACCGCATGCATGGGGTCGTGTAAGTTGCCCACATCCCACACATCTTCCCTGACGACTACGCTTGCATGAGCAATGCTAACGCACTCTCACAAACGGAACAGCCCAGAGACGACGTCTACGGTGCCTACGATGTCTCATATCTACAGACCAATGGCCCCAACCAGCACACGCAGTCTCCTATCGTCACCGGAACATCGGTAATAGCCATTAAATTCAAAGACGGCGTTGTGATGGCCGCCGATAACTTGGGTATGCCAAAAATTGCGCCCTTCCTTCTATTCCATACGATCCATCTACACTCTAGTTTCTGAGAAGCTTGCTTTGCCATGGATTTGTTCTGACTGACTTTCTTCTTTTCTACCGCTCTATAGCCTCGTACGGCTCTCTAGCCCGGTTCACAGATGTGAAGCGAATCCGCACCTTCGCCGATTCGTCAATCGTTGGTTTTGGCGGCGACGTATCAGACATGCAGTACCTAGACCGGCACCTCACAGAACTTGCCATCGACGAGACCTACACAAGCACGACGAGCACCGCCAACGCTCAGCCGACCCTGAACGCCAGGAACCTGCACAAGTACCTCTCCAAGCTTCTCTACCACCGCCGGTCCAAGTTCGACCCTCTCTGGAACTCTCTGCTCGTCGCCGGTCTCGACGAGGAGGGCGCCCCCTTCCTCGCCGCCGCCGACTTGCTCGGCACTACCTTCAGCTCGCCCTCCCTGGCCACCGGTTTCGGCAGCATGTTGGCGCAGCCCATTATGCGGCGTCTGGTGCCCGACGAGGCAGCCGTGGCGTCAGTCACACGAGAGCAAGCTATTGAGTGCATTCGTCAGTGCATGAAGGTCCTGTTCTACCGCGATGCGCGCTCCCTCGATAAGTACTCGTTAGCCGTTGTGACGAAGGATGGTGTCGAACTAAATGAAGATGAGAAATTGGAGAGCCAGAGCTGGGCCTTCGCGGACCGCATTAAAGGGTACGGTACGCAGACCGTGTAGGGGAATAAGCATTGCCTTTATTATCTACCTACCTAAACGCTGAAAGGCATAATTTCTATGGGTCAAACGTTAGGGGGATGATACGAACCTATGCGCTGAGAAGAGAACATGGGAACTACCTTGTTGGTAATTCCGTTTCGTCATGGAATCTGTGTAGCCCAGTGGCAGTATCATCTCATGCACCAACGGCCGGACTGAAGAAGTTAGTTATGAAGGGTGCAATCGTAGACGGTTTACACATAGAGACAAATGAGTGAAGTACGCAATGGAGATGTAACACTAGACTCGAAGACCAAATATGGTGATGATATATGCTGCATACAACCCTGGAAATTGTCAAATATCTCTTCGGAGTGACTCTGATACACCTTGCATTTCGTGATACTTTATTACATATCCCGTTACGATAGCAAGACAGAACTGCATAGAGAACGCTTTTTGTGTCTTTCTCATCTCGTGATCTATTGATCTATTTCGTTATTATCACTTGGCTGGAAGCCAGCCGAATTGCCATCTTTTTTAGCCGTCTCTCATTACTTGCATCCTACATGGACCGCCAAATCGATGTCTGGCGCATGCATCTTCACACTCTAGTATGAGGCTAATCAACCCGGGATTTATTTTTCATCCGCGATCCTTGGCGCTAATCATAGCGAATAACAGGCACGCTAATATGTTATCCCTCCCTGTCCTAATCGCCAACCGTGAAGCAACGCCCGTTTTGAAGCCAACGCCCACAGTCAACGTCGAAAACCCAACACTCGGTAATACTGGCTGAGAACCCGCAGGGAGGCACAGGCTTACTCGACAGTGACCGACTTCGCAAGATTTCGGGGGAAATCAACGTTCAGGCCCTCCATAACGGCTAGCCAGTACGCTATCAATTGAAGTGGGATGACATTCAGGAGACCTTGGAGGCAGTCCACAGTTCTGGGCACCTCGATCTTCTCGGCCAGACTGGCCCGGAACTCATCATCGTCAGGATTGCAAATCACGATGGGCTTACCACCACGAGCAGCAACTACAGCTAGTCAGTATCCTATTATTAATAGATGAGGGAGAGAGAGATAACATACCCTGCTGATACGCATTCAACGACTTCTTGAAAAGAGAATCACGTGTCAAGATCATGATGATCGGGAGCGATTCGTCCACCAAGGCTAAAACACCATGCTTTAGCTCACCAGACATGACAGCTTCGCAATGAAGATAGGATATTTCCTTGATCTTCAGGGCACCCTCGAGGGCAGTTGAGTATTGGCTGCCACGACCAAGGAGCAGCAATGACTTCTGGTTCTTGAATGTCCTTGCACAGAGCTCCTTGATGGGCTGGTCAAGCTTCAGGATTTCCTTGATCTGATCCGAGATCTTCGACAGCCCGTCAATGATTTCCTCTCGTCTCTTGATCTTGGATGCACGATCTTCACTAAGAGACAAGGCGAACATGACCATAGCCACGAATTGGGAAGTATACGCTTTAGTAGAAGCTACACCGATCTCTGGACCAGCGTTGACATGAACACCGCAGTGTGTCAGGAGAGAGATGGATGAGCCGACCACATTGACAATGCCGACCGTCAGCGCACCACGTTCCAAGCAGTAGCGGAGAGCCATCAGCGAGTCAGCCGTCTCACCCGACTGGGAAACAAAGACGCATGTGTCGTCACGGAAGACAGGAGCTTCTCTGTCCAGAAAGTCGGAAGCCAACTCCACCGCGATCGGGATCTCTGCAAGCTCCTCGAAGATACCTCGCACAGCCATGCAAGAGTGATAACTAGTTCCGCAAGCAATAAATATAATGCGCCGGCATCGCCTAATTGTCGCAATGTATGATCTCAACCCACCCAGGGTTACAGCCTTGTTCTCTACATCAAGACGACCTCTCATGGTGTTGACAACCGACTCTGGCTGCTCGAAAATCTCCTTCTGCATGAAGTGATCGAACTTGCCCTTCATAATCTCCTGGAGCTCCAGTTCTAGGGTCTGGATGTTGCGGACGTTCGAACTGCCGTCGGCTTTCTTCAGGCGGTGGATGTTGAGGGAGCCTTCGTGAATATGGGCAATGTCATCGTCCTCTAGGTACATGACCTTCTTTGTGTGTTCCACGATGGCAGACGGGTCTGACGAGAGGAAGAACTCGGCCGGCATGGGCAGGCCATCATCGGTCATGAAAGCTCGCGATTGCGAACGATGGAGTAGTGATTTATCCGGAGCACCGAGCAGAGCTGCGTTCGGGGTAAGAAGGTTACCTGACTGCTTCCTAAGAGCCACATTTTGCGAAGCCGCCTCGGCTGGCAGAGCACCGCTGTCATCCGAGTATTCGACATCGACAAAATCAACCTTCATGCGCTTCTGGGTCTTAACACCAATGACCAGAGGCGAACCCTTCCGGGCAGCAACAACTTCATGGGGATAGTGCACCGACTTGATCAGCAAACCATAGGCACCCTCAAGTTCGGTTATGACGGCCTTGGCTAGATCAACGAAGTCGATGCGGGGATGTTGGTCGTACAGATATTTAGCGAGCTTCGCAATACACTCCGTATCGGTCTCGGTCTCGAACTTGAAACCCTTAGACTGCAGAAGTGTCTTGAGTTCTTTGTAGTTTGTAATAATGCCATTGTGAACAACGGAGAATTCCCATGTGGGGTCGGATCTGCGAGAAAATATGCAATTAGCATGGGGACTCGTAAGCAGTGCTCACAATGTAGTATGAGATGTATTTACCGGTGGGGATGGCAGTTCAGCCGAGAAGGAGGGCCGTGAGTGGCCCATCGGGTGTGAGCGATACCGGCATGGCAATCAAAGACCTTGGTGAGATCCGGCTTGGACTCATCAATCAGTTGTTTGAGCTTGGCAACCTTGCCAACTTCCTTGAAAGCATAGACTTCATTCTTCTTGTCGCCGTCGACTGCTAAACCGGCCGAATCATAACCACGGTATTCGAGGCGGGAAAGACCTAAACGTAAGAGGTGGTATCAGCACTTATTCTAGCCCGAGTGATGGCCCACGTCGTATCGGCGAAAGCCACGGGTTGGGTTACATGTTACGGGTTAGCCGTTGGGGCTAGAACTCACCGTTAACAAGGGTATCAAGAATGAACTTCCTGTCCTTCTCGACCAGGTAATTGATGTAACCGAAGATTCCGCTAATTGGTTGACTCGAGTCAGCAATGTCCCAGATAATTGAGATTTTCAGCGTGGTCATTTGTCACCCGGGTCGAGGAAGAGGGATTGCAGTGCAAACATTTTCCAACTCAGATTCTTGGAAGCAGGGATAAACCTTGTCCAGCTCAAACTCTCTAGGAAGCCGAGGTAACAACAGTAGAACAAGGCGAGTGGAATGGGGATTGCAGATGCCACATGCAAAGGGCAACATACAGGGAAGAGACATAGCTAGACAAGCAGACAGGCAGGCATAGAGGGGGTCAATTAAACGTACCACATTGTGCTCTGGGATGTGAGAAGTCCCCTTTACACAACTAACAGAAAAGTCGGGCGCCGATGTGTGTGTAGAGGTGCGGAGGTGCAGAGGGGATGGTGGGAATACGCTGGAGAAGAGGGCTGGAGGGGAGGGAGGGGAAGGTCTGTTGTTGTTCTTATATGGCGTGGCAGAGAGGTGAATGGAAGGAAGAAGATCGAGATGATGAGTGTTCAGACGGACCAACAGCTGGGGCCTAGAGGTTTTTATCTATGTATTATACCCAAGACCCAAAGATAAAAGCTGGCAGAGCTGTAGCGTTGCTATGCTGCAGCCAGGAACGCGGTGAATCGATCTCTTTGGAGAACAGTGATGGTGGTGTGGAGGCACAGACAAATCAGATGCTTTGAAAGATGCAGGTATCCTGCCCACAAAGACAATCGGGCGGGGAGGGGTCTCTTTGTTGTCAGCCCAGAGTCCCGAACTACTGTACTCCAGCATGCTACTTCTCCTCTTGTAGTTGGACACTCTGATCTAAACGAACAATACCTCCATCGATAGTGGGCTGGTGGGCTGAGCATGTGCTCTGTAACCTACGAGATACTTTACTTCACATGGGCTCAGCATAGTGTTTTTGTGTTCGGCTCTGGTACCCGAGCCTACACTATAGTTGGAACCGGGCTGTACCTTGAGCTAGTGGCGCTTGCTCTCCCCCTGCAGAGGCCATGTACCCTCCCTACCTTCAAGATGGAGGTACCCTACCTTCTTCAAGGCCTACTTACCTGCAGTCGCTGAAACCAAAAGGGAGAAATCGGTGCAGGTGCAGTCAGTCTGAAAGGGGCAAGCACCTTCAAGCGAATCCAGCTTCCACTACCCCTGTATTCCATATGATACAAACATAGTAGGTATGTCATTCTGTTATGCCAGCCTTGTATCAGCCTCTAATCGCCCAGGAACCTCTTCCATGCGTCGTCCTTCTCTGTTTCATAGCAGCCACGTCCACCAGGGAAAATGTTTTCAGATCATCCAATTGCCCTACACAAGCAATGTTCTGTCTACGCAGTGGCTGGCTCCCCTGGTCGACAGTTACAAGAACAAAAAAAAAATACAAAGTAGGTACTGCTGTGCCGTGACCTAAGATACCAAGGGTTTCACGTATTGATTGGGCCGTCCCCGTTTCGTAATCAACAATGCCAGTCGTCGGGGATACCGCTGTTGCGGCTTGTGAAGATAAGTGCTGTCTCGGTCGTAGCGCAGATCCTATGTCATGCAAACCGAGCCAAAACCAGCGGCACTTCGTGTTGAGTAAACGTTGTCCACACCAGTGACGAAGCCTCCACCAGTCGCTACTCTCTTATTAGCACAGCATGGGTGTGGTCCCTGTTCGTTGGGGCTGTACCTGAACTATGTAATACGCTGACCTATCAGCTAACCCCAGTCGTCTTGCCCAGGCTCGGAAACCCACACAGCAGTGCCTAGACTATCTACCTAAGCATTGCTACGCTACAGTGTAGTACCTAACGCTACAGATCTGTGCACCCTTGTCGATCCGACCCATGTGAGAGTGTCAAAGACAGCCACTGGCTCTCGCTAGCATCGAACCAGACATCGAACGCTAGCATTCACAAAGGAGCAATCTACGAAAATGCATTCGATGAGCACGAAGATCAGCACCTGAACACGAGCGGGACACGAGCATTTTAGTACTGTATATGAAAAGGGGCTTTCAATAAGGGATATATGCGCCACCTTTTCGGTATCGCTGCCATAGGCTACGAGATATGCTGTTCCGAAATGGCGTCATACAAGAATATCTGTCATACCTTTTGAATTCGCGCGCAACCACCAAGGTCAAGGATGTTGTTCGCACTCGAATTGCGGTCAGCCCAGCCCTACCGGATGATTTCTGTCCACCGCCTTATGCTTTGCGTGTAATAAGCTCGAGGCCAGACGGATACCAGTGTGACCAGCCTATTAATTTGTTCGGACGGAAAGCGATCCTTTGTTTGCTATAGGTCTTCCCACCAATCGCTGTGCTTACTCCCAGGGACAGTCCTACGACAAAAGGTCCTTCACCCAAGGTAGCTTAACAATAATGAGGAAAAACTTAACTGCATCTGTGATAGTGGCTAGTGAGATAGGAATGTTGCAGAGCCACTGCAAGAGAGGCGGCCGCTCGTCAGAATAACATCAAATATCCCTACATGGCTACTATCTCCTGCTAGGATAGCGGAGGCGTGCCAGGCCTAGCCGGCCGAGTTTACAATAAAACATACTCAATCCGGAGGTGTTGCCGATTGCAATTACCGGGCTTCGTCCTTTGACTGATATATTTAGCACTAGGATCTTGTTCATATTCCAATGGCGTCTCTTACACGGCACACGCAATATGTGCGCTGAGTCCTGGAACAAGCAAACGCTGCTGCTACGTTGGAAAGCAGAGTCGAGAATTTCAGTGCCTCGGCCATAACACCTTAATGACTGCATGTTGCGAGGACTCTATTCATTGTGCTCCATGTATATACCTATCCTATTACCGGTCCGGTGGCTAACAAATTTAGGAGAGGCTGTGTTTCTCACCCTAAGAAAGCCTTCGTGACTCGTGACTGAAGTCGGAAGAGGTTGAGCAGGTTAACCTGCCCCACCTCCCAGATCTTGATATACCCACTAGACTAAACCTACTAACAGGCTCTGAGGTTAGTGTCTTTCATTTTATCCTCGCTTTTGAACTTACTCTAGCTACTAGGTAGATATAAGCATGGATCAAATGCCCATGTGCAAGGGCCTAAGGTTAGATAGCTAATGTCTGCGCGTAAGACAGAAAGGATTATTCGGTCTTAATCATCATTCCTTTGTATTGTACATACCTGGCCTTTATTGTTGAAGGGAGTCAAGCAGAGAAAAGTACCTTTATCCAAGTTATGTTGATAAACACTGCCCTAGCGGAAGTGCAACTAGTCTACTAGTACAACTTATTTTGCCAGCAAATGCATAAACACATAACCCTCGTTTTCTGTTTGTGTACTCCCTCGCCTACTTATATAATCGTTGCTGACACCTATTGTTTGCCTGTATACCTAACTAGGTGCTTTCTCCCTTTTTAACATCTACTTCGGGCTATAGAGAGGAAGGCAGGTACATAGGTTGGTATGACGTAACAGGCGGTGACATCCAGTAACAATAATATACTGCTCTATGGACGCTATATCTATAGCTAGACACACAAGGCGAAGGCGCCTCGCATTGCGACATGGATCTAGGTAGGCAAGCAAAATATGTATACTTGAAACACAAAGTAGATAATGTAGGACATCTTTTCTCACACAAGGACAAAAGATTCCCAAATCCGGCGTGGTGGTTTCAACTTTCTTTCATTGAGAGCATCTGGGCTTTTTGCAAGGTAAGTAGACTCTGGGCAAAAGCTGTCGCGCAGAAGGTTGTGTCTAGATACACATACATAGTATTACACTATCTGTCATACGGCCACCCAGCTGCAAGTGATGCTAGGTAGATGATCCGGATCGACGAAGTTGATCCTGTGCTAGAACTCCCCTTTAAGTACCTAATCGCCTGGTCTCCTTATTTTGCCCGGTAGTCTATTACTCTCTTTTTAATTGCTGTCTGCACGCAGTATCTCAACCCAGAAGGTAATTTATAGTTTCTGGTACTCGAGTTTGCCTTCCAGTTTCTTTGATTCCGCTAGTTTCCGCACTGCCTTGTTGAAGTCATCTTGGTTAACGGCGTCGCGATATGCCTTGATGGCGAATAGGCCACTGGGTGGGCTGGTCAGCAAAGTCCTAGGTCATTAAATGATGCGCTTCAAGGAGGAACGTACGCTTCAGTTACCACGTTGCGCAAATCAGCGCCGTTTAGTCCATCACTCATCTTCACGACGCTCTCAAAGTCAATATCGCCCTCGGTAATGACACTCTGGGCATGGATCTTGAGAATCTCGAGGCGACCAACTTCGTTCGGTAGTGGGATCTCAATCTTACGATCGAGACGTCCCGCACGCAGTAGAGCAGGGTCGAGGGTATCGGGCCGGTTTGTCGCCATGATGATCTTAGTCTTCCCTAGGTAATCGAAGCCATCGAGTTGGTTGAGCAGCTCCATAAGCGTTCGCTGGATCTCACGATCCGCACTGGTACCCTCCGAAAATCTCCGTCCGCCGATAGCGTCGATCTCGTCCATGAAGATGATACAGGGCTCGTGCTCCTTGGCGTACCCAAACATTTCGCGGATTAGGCGGGCGGACTCTCCTATGTATTTGTCGACGATAGCCGAAGATACGACTATGAAGAGGCACAAGCGTATTAGCTATCACTGTGTTAAAAGGCCGTTACAGCAGTAGATATTCATACCTTTTAAGAAGTTGGTCTCCAAGCTACTAGCAACAGCTCGTGCCAGTAGTGTCTTTCCTGTGCCAGGCGGACCATAGAGAAGAACTCCCTTTGGCGGTTTGATACCGACTCTTAGGAACAGCTCTGGGTTCTTGAGCGGCAGCTCAATAACCTCGCGCAGCTCTCGGATCTGGTCGTTCAAACCGCCAATACCTGCAAAGCTGACCTGACCGGGGTCTTCAAGTGACATGTTGTAGACGAGGGGATCGACTTCGCGTGGCAGCATCCGCATGATGGTAAGGGTTGTCATGTCGAGGGCAACTCGTGTTCCCTGCTTCATCTTTGCTTTATCTACCTTAGATCTGCAGCCAACAACGTAGCGAGGACCGGAGGAGGCTTTCACGATAACTAGAGATGGCACAAGATATTAGCATCTACTCTCTGGCAAGTCTTTTGCAAAGTAGTGCTTACATCTCTCATCGTCCAATTGCTTCAAGACTTCACCGATGATTTGGCCGACGCTTTGCAGAGCCTTTATGTTCTCCTCCGTCTGGTTATATTCCTTTTCTAAGCCTTTTATCTCTAACCGCAGCGCTTTCAATTTAGACTCCCACTCTCGTGATTCGATAAGCTTGGACCGTAGAGCTTGCAGGGCGTGCTCCCTTTCTTGGTCGGAAGCCATGGTTATTGGCTTATAATCTCTTGGGTAGGGCGATACGGTGTGTTGTAAGGAATCGGGTAGCACAAATTCGGTCGCGAGGTTGTCTATAAGTTGGTGCAAGGATTCGGAGGTTGCGTCTAAGATGGGCGCTTGGTTGTAGGTGGCAGTCGCGAGTTAGATGATCTGAATAGTGAACGTTGACGAAGTGGAATGTGCACATGTAGGTAGGTACCTAAGCTACCCTCAGCCGACAGCCTTCAATGGTGATGCTGACGAAGAGCTGGGGCTGCCTGGCACCTGCAGAGCGGAAAAGACCCACTGTTTTCCAAGCTATCCGTTGGCTGAAGGTACTGCATTAGGTAAGGAACTCATAAACTGGTGACCTACTCTACCTATCCTAGATGTCTGTTTTCCAGCATCACTATAAGCCTCTTGCATATCTACCTCTCCTACCTACATGTGTATGACATACATGTACTTGTCCTATACCAACTACGACAATATTTAAACACTCCTTATCTGAAATCCTAAATCTTGACGCCCTTTCGTCAAAGCTGCTTTAAGAAGCCACCGCTTAAATTAGGTAGATGCAACGTGTATAAAAGTACATATAGTAGTAACTGTTGGTTATTCAAACACCTAACTGCCGGGGTAAGTAACTAGTATCGAGGTGCTTGGGCTCTACTCCTATGCAAATAGCATTATGTAGTCGCCTTGGTGCGAGTCAAGTAGGTAGGTGGGCGGGTACTATTATCTGATGATGTGAACTTCTAGGAGAATTTAAAGGCGTGAAAGAATATGAGGCCCCTTGCCTATGCAAGTTTGCTCTGGGTATATTGTATGAATCGTATAACAAGACGAGCTACACACAATACGCTAAAAAGGGGGTTACTAGTCAAGTCTGGACGTTAGCCAAACAGTTGCCCCAGCTCTTGTATCTAATCAAGCGGGGATAACCATCACTCTAATTCATTCATTGTCTCCGTCGTCATCATGATCATTAAAGCCGTTGAAGAGGAAACGGAAGTCAAGAGGAGGGCCTGCCTTAGCTCCGGTCTTAGGCCTGCTTCCACTCAGCCGTGATTTCCTCTCTCAGTTTACGGCACCACTGCCAGATGGCAGTTTCGAAGTCTTTCCAAGCCTCGGGTTTGCTGTACACGACGCCCATCACATCGACCTTGAGCATGACCTCCCACCGTAGTTCCGCAGCTTTAATCCAGTAGCGTAGGTTGTCGGCACACCGATACGGTTTCTGGGTGTCTGTGTGGTATGATCCGATGGCGCCGAACCGTCGCCGTGATTTCTTGACGGCAGCGTTGTGCAGCTTTACCAGCCGGAGTCCGTTCTGCATGCTCTGCAGGAATGGTGTCGGTAGTTCGGTGGTTGACTCTACCGGTGTCCAAGGAGGTAGTGGGGCAGCTTCACTGTCAATCGATGACAGAAAGGCTAACTCGCGCTCAATTTCTCGACCTGCCCAGTCCCCTTTCAGCCACGTCCAACTCTCCCTCTCGATCCTCTCAGCTTGTTCAATCGCCTCTTCGTCTTTGAGCATCTTACGGATGCTATCAATCCACGAGCTCATTATCTTGTGCTCTTCGTCACGGTAACCGCCGGCGAAATTCCTAGTTGCTGTGTGCTTCAGCACCTCCATAACCGAGAGCAATTCCGACCGAATCTCCTTCTCCGATTTGATTGCATCGAGACGATCAGGATGTTCGTGCGCCGTATAATATAGCTTAGCGGCTTGGATTGCTAACGTCATCACGTCGAGCACCTGCATGCCCTGGATCTCATACCAACCCTGTCCAGCTTTTGGAGACGCATCAGTAGGCCGCGGTGGCACGTTAGGCTCCGAGGATAATATTTCATCTAAAACTTTGGCTGCTGCGTCTAAAGCCTGTGTGAGATTGGCTTTGAGCTCCTCAATCGTAGGGGGTTTAGGAATCGGTTTTTCTCTGTGGACGTATGTACTTGTAGTTGGCGGCAGGATGTCTGGATCTGGTTCTTCGTACTCATCTGAGTCGAATCGATCATGGTCGAAGGTGGGCGACTCAACCATGGGATCCTCGATGAAGCTCTGGGCACCTAGGTCGGGGCTACTAGCCATAGAAGCATACGAGGAATCGCCGTCGAATGCCCCAAGTCTTGGGCTCAGTAAGGAAGAGCTATCCAAGGACGACAGATCCAAAGTGGCTCGGGGGTGCCGTTTTCTAGCTAGCTGACCACCTTTTCCATCCAAGAGACCGGTCCTCGCGAAGTAATACTGAAGATGCGATATGCTCCCCAAGCTCAGTACGCTTTCTCTTTGTCTTGCACTGGCGGCAAAGTCGGTGCCCCTCGGTCTCGAATAGCCGCGGCGTTTTAACGGCTTGTCTAAACTGCTCATGGTGGACTGACGGGAGGAAGCAAAGCTGACGTCGGATCTTCTTGAATAATAACTTGAGGATGATTGGCGCGAGTACGGCTCGCTACCCAAGGAATCCCGATAGGATCCGTCGGTACTTGAGGCGCGTGATATGGAAGAGCCGGTGGATAGGCAGCGTGGCATTGGCGACCTTGGTTCTCGGGGCCGCATAGGAGTGGACTGGGGCGAAGGTGAGTCGCAACGAAGCGTCGGTGGCTCATCGTGACTAGCCATTTTATCGTTTAATTGTGGTTCGAATAGGCCCAAGCCTCAAGTAACAACCTTCGCCGTCCGGAGCCACTGGTTTAGCGAAAAGGTCATATATCACTAGAAAGAAAGTAATGAATGTGATGTTACGAAGAGAGATCGGCAGCAACTCAAAGGAGCTACGGAGTCTGAACGAGAGGATGGTGAAGCCGACTCTGCAGAACACGGAAGAACAGGCTCGAGGATTATGCAAGCGGCACAATGGTGTAATAAAGCGAGCCCGAGCCCGATAAAATTGGGGTTTGAGGTTGTAGAGGACTTCTTGTAGGCAGTCGAGAAGTGTCGAGCATTGTACCTGGTAGTTCATCTGGGATCGGGGAAGTGAAGGAACATCAAGCGTATAGGTAGTGATATTAATAAGGGGTCGTTGCCCCATTGGGCTTGGCTCATTCGCGACTGTGGACTCGTGGAGGGGCCCTAATATCAGAGAATAGGTTCTCCATACTGTCATAGCTACCTAATTTAGGTAACTGTAGCTCGCGTAAAGTATACGCAGTTGCAGGGTTCGAGACGCGTATGGAGCGAATCGAATTAGGTATTGCCCGAAGTCTACCTGTGTCCTACCTCCTATCTACGCGTGAGTTATAGGTTTGGTATAGGTATGCTGTGCTACGACCAGCGTACGACCGCCAATTTTATCGATACGGGATTGGTATGTAGACTGACTCGAAAGTGACTAGAAATAATGCGCCAACGAACTAGTTGTGGTGACGGTAAGAGGCGTAGGATAGGATAGGTGCTTGCCGATACCTCGTTCTCTCATCTGCTAAGACCAGCTCTTGGGTACGTCGGTAAGGACTTGGAAAGTAAACAACCTCGGCATCCAAATACTGGGAAGCCAGGCCTTGTCCGAGCAACGAAATTGCATGCCATTCCTAGTACGGTCACATTTCTAGACTGGGTGTTAGACTTCACTCCGGCATAGGCAATACCGTATCTTTCTACGCTGCAACTACAGACAATGTTGTGCTCGCACAATTTTATAACGAGTGAGCTTAGATGTCAGTATAACATGAACATGAATGCTTTACAAAGCTTCAAGTTGCTAGTACTACCTTGATATGCACTTTCATCCTGCTAACCCTGCGCTACCTACATACCTGGTAACTGGCCAGTTGTCCTACAATGGGATCAAAGCCCCGCAGTGCTGGCTGCATTGAAGCTGCGTCTCATGCTATGTCTCAAGTAGGTAGTTAGTAGGTTGTTACTATAGTTGTCGATGCAGCAACCAAGAAATTAATACCTAGATGCTCAGAGCCTTCCACAGTAGGTAGGTGGAAAAACAGGACAACAAAATATGGGGAAGCTTCCATACACCTACACGTAGTACCGAGACATAAGTAGAGTAGAATAATGAAACTAGGTTAGATAATAGAGCGCATTAGACATGCAGTCGAATTGTCTTTGGAGCGGCAGACTGAGTTACATTTGTGGTGCTCCTCGTTAACTGTGTACATCTGCATGTGCTTTGCCAACATCTATACCTAAATATGGTAGCCAAGACAGTCACAACGTCAGAAATAGGAGTTGGAAAAATACTACGTATTCTCTTTCCCTTTTACTACTTGTGCCTTTCTGATAAGCGACAAGATTTGTACTTCCAAATCCAACGACCTTCATACCAGCTAACCTAAGTATTGGCCGGAAGGAGGTGTTAGATAGGTGTTCATCGCATAAACGGCTACATATGGCACTTAGCCGGACTTCGAAGCCGCGATATCGAAACGCTTCTGACACCGAGAGAAAGCCTGGAAAGAAACATATTGTACATAGGCAGCTCTCCTCTATTCTAGAGGGACAAGCAAGACTGCCAAAGAACAAGATACGTAGCGATAGCTCACAAGCCATCGATCCGACGCAAATGCAAGTTAAAGGAGGCATTTGCCATTAATCGAAGTTTTGAATGTCATTACTTTTACACAGAGCGCCATCTCAAGGTAACCTTCAAGTTAGGCACATGCATCACATGGTCCTGTGCCGCTTACTAGGTAGGTACCTACTAACCTAGAGAGTATGTGCCGTAGCTCTGTAGGCTAGGTAGGTAGTAGAGATGTAGGTACAGCTGCAGCAGTACTACAGACACCTAAGGCTGGCTAAGGCACCTAACCTAGTAGGTTCTACAGTGCCGGCACCTTCAAGTCAATTCGGGCACCTGTGCGTCGCCGGCTCTTCCAGAGTTTAATTACGTCCAGCCAATTGCCATTGTGCTCCAATTTCTGTCTCCTTGCGTCTTCACTGCTGCCAACCGTGTCGACGTGTACAGCTGGTCAAAGTAATAATAAAGAGACTCCACAAATAATATATCCCAGCTGCTTGTTCTAGCAAATCTGAGCAACGACCAAGCCAGGATTCGACCCTGCCGACTTGCGACAGAGTGATCATTTGTTCAAGTCCTTTTCTCTTCAATAGCTCTTTTCATTACACAGTTCTCTCGTCATCCAGCTCTGTTCTGTAGTTGGCAACAATGGTACAATCCTCATTTTCGTTAACGAGTTAATACGGCAATTCTTACGGCCGGGCATATCACGAAACGCGCGCGATTGCTCGGTTGTCCGTAGTTTTCCTCCTTTTTTTTTGTTCAAACTACCTAGACGAACAATTGGTATTTGATTGGCCAACCACACAGCACCTACACATATTGGGTACTTAACAAGAGGTGTAAATGACAGATCTATCCACCACACCGGCTCCATCGCCTCATTTTTCTCTCCTTCACCTAGACCAAGAACAGGAAGAGAACCGCGCTCAGCCACATCATAATCAACGTCCAGCTCTCGTCGTGCAAACTGAGCCGGGTTCGACAGCGCACACTCCCGCGCCAGATCGACAACATGCCGCCGCCGACCCGCCAGAGACCATCCTGACTTTTTCGGACCTGTCGCCAGAATTGCTCCAGCTCGATCCTCTCAGTTCTCTACAACAGACCAAAGCGAACGGTCAAGCTCCTAACGCAAACGTCGCCTCAACAGACCACAACCCCACACTTCCGCCCGTCAAACCTACCATTCAGCGCCGAAAACCGAGCCCCGGCTTAGCAGCACGTCTAAAAGCTTTAGGGTTTGGCTCTGGGCCAAAAGACTCGTCTGACCCGTCCGTCAGCGCGACACAGCAGTACGAGTCGGTGGGCCGACTCCCCGAGGATCAGCTTCGATCTCTCGACCTCAACCATCAACTCAACTCGTCAGAACTTGTCGTCGAGCGGCGCGGTCGCCCTTGGAAGGGTGCGGGCACCCCATTGCAACTATTGAGGTCCAGATCCAGTCGCGAGTCCTTTCGGAAAAAGACCGACGAGAACAAGTCACAGTCTCCAGTCCAGACAAATTTCCTGTCTAGGCCTGGCCTTCTTCCCGAAATCGACCAGACCCCGCCATTGGAAATGGACACCAATAAATACAGGTTGCCCGATCATGCCAATGGAAATGGTACAAAGGCAACGTTAGACACCCGTCGCGAGCACCTCGAGCGGGATACGCAACTTGCCGAACCAGAGGAGCAACTTCCGCCGCCACCTCTACCGAAAGACACCCCACCAGCCGGCACAGCCCCGGCCGAATTCATGCAGAATCTCCCTTCTTACTTCAACCCTCTCGGCTTGCAGCGACCGGGCTCCATCTACACAATATCCCGCGCCTCGTTTGCCAACCAACTTGCTCAGCTAACTGCTCTGCAGTTGCCCGACGCCGAACTACTATCCAGCAAAGTTGCTGCAATACCTACCGCGCAGGCAGCTGCAAAGGCGTTGATCGGTGCCGCTGAGCAGATTCGAAGCTGGATAGCGAAAGCCTCCGAAGTCATCGAAGGGCTTGACAGTGAAGATGACGTGGAGTGGGCTGCGGCTGGTGGTAGGGAAGGGTATGAGGAAGTCGAGAATGCCATTACCAGGTTCGAAGAACTCATCAATGTCTACGTAACCGCTATGGAGGCGATGCAAAATCGCGACGATATTGCTCGCGTCTCCAATGAAGATCTGCAAAACGCTGTCATGCAGATGGAGTTGATCATGATAGATTGGTCCAAGATTCGAAAGACGTTGAATAATGCCAAAAGCCAGGTCGAGACCGCCATGGAATGGGAGGAACTATGGAATATGGTTCTAGGCGACATCCAAAATGAGATGGAGGATTTGAGTCGGCTCGTCTTTGAAATGGAAGAAAGGCGACATAAATCCATCATGGCTGTCTCGGGCGGGGATGGTGTTGATATCGGGGATCTTGAGACCATCGTCGAGGAGACACCACCCGCCGTTGTCCGCAATAACCGCTATAGCATGCCGACTTTCCCCCTCAGTCCAAGCTCTCCCGGTACCCCGGCTCTGAACCAAGACGATTCGAGTTTGCTCGCCTTGTTTGCTCGTATGCAGCCGCTACGGGCTTCGCTAGATTTCTTGCCTATGAGACTATCTGTCTTTCAGGCAAGAGCGTCGGCGGCCTTCCCGACTGCCTGCGAAGAGCTAGAGATGAGAAGGGAGGGTCTTGAAGCCAGTTACAAGAAGCTTGAGAAAGACGCCGACTCGCTGAGGAAGGAACTTGGCGAGGATAAGTGGGTTTTAGTCTTTCGTGGTGCGGGCAGGCAAGCACAGAAAATGATCGAATCCGTGGATCGAAGCATGGGAAAACTACGTGAAGGTGTTGAACAAGGTCTTCAGTTTTCAAACCCGCCTGTTATGGGCAAAAAGATTGAAAACTATGAGGCCAAGAAAATCCATTACGGGCCGGCCATTCAACGGGTACTGTCTATCATAGACAAAGGTGTCAAGGATAGGCTGACGGTGAACGGCGAAATCCTCCGATTACATACGGAGATGGAATCTCGGTGGGAAGAACTCAAGCGACAGATGAAAGACATGGATGGCGTCCTGGAAGAGATCCAGGCGGACAAAAGGAGCCAGCAGCTTCGAGACTCGATATCGAGCATGCTCTCGAACGACCGGTCAACTGTTGCCAGCGCCAACGAGACGCCCGGTAGTTCGCCGCCCTCGTCGGTTATTATGTCCAGTCTCGGACTTGAACCGGTCACCCCAGTCCCCAAGAACAAAAGCCGCTCTGCCACGACTAGTGGTATTCCCCAGCCTTCTGCGGCTAGGAGAAGCGTCTCGAATCTTGCACTACCTTCTCGACGGCCTGTAGGATCGAGGCTCTCGACCTTGTCTAACTCCTCCACGCCTTCTCGAAGTGGTTCAGCAACGCCTCTTGGCAGCAAACTTCAAAAGTCAACCTCTAGCGTGGTGGACAACCGTCCACGTTGGAACTCCTCCACCAACACACGAGATTCTGATATCGGGCATAATTTTAAGCCCTTGACCCTCACCACACCTAGCCCATACTCGAAACGATCTCCCACGCCGGTGCGCTCCGTTTCTGGGCTCACGCCTAGTTCAAGGGAGTCTAAATTACCCGTGCGTAGCCCGTTATCAAGAGGGACATCTGCCTCTCCTGCCCCTGGAGATACACCCCTTAAGGGAAATACACATTCTAGGCTCTCTTTTCGGGAGAGAATCGCAGCTGCTTCTCCTGGGCCATCTGCTCCGCTAACATTAGCCCCTCCGAAACAACGGTTGACAACAAAAGCGTCTGCAAGCGTCCTCGACAACCGCAGAGCTTCGCTACAGCCACCAAGACTACAGGCCGAGGGTTCAGATCCCAAGCAGAGATCAGCCAGTTCCCTGGCAACGTCGCGACGTACAAGTCTACTTCCACAGCCCAAATCTTTTCACACCGCCCCAGGCCGTGTCAGCGCAGCGGGATCACATCACAGTAGTACCGCACAAGATAAGCCCCGCTGGAGATACTAGCCCGTCAAATCTAACTGTAACACAAACGTTTCGTCGTAAATAGCACCACCCATTCTTTATCCTCCGTTCCCTATGTCATACGCCCGCTAGCCGGGCTTTGAACTCCTCGATTCTTCCGTCATTCAAAAACGTGGAAAGCCACCCCACGTCTCTTGTTCAACATCACTCGTTGGCCTCCCTGAGATATACAAGGCCAATTAACTCTATTCGCAGAGGTTTTCTTTTTTTAACTGGTCAGGCTCATAACCTGCTGATCTGCCCGCTTTAACTAATCACACAGATCAGGGAGATCTACAAGAGCATGCATCCATCATTGGCGTACTTTACGGAGCAAGGAGGGTGGTTTGAGGGGACCAAAGGCGTTTTGAACTTTTTTTCTTTTCCATTTTTTCTTCTTGACTTTTCAAAGGGATCATCATACCGTCGTCCTCTTTGCGTCTCCTCTTTTTTCTCATCTTTTCTTCCTTCTTTTTTCTTGTTATACCGCCAAGAGATACCTGCACGGCACTTTGATCAGGGACAGGACATTTTGTCCGGGTTCAGAGGAGCGCGGAGACGAACGGTTGTAGCAACCCAACCCAAGTGAGAAGAGAGATGATGAGACGGATACAAACAGGTTTGAGAATGCAGAAAGTCGACTTGTATATGTAACATGGACTCACGCGAGGGAGAAAGAGAAAGAGAGAAAGTGGACTGACTGGTTGATTGGGCTATCCTTATCTATCGATGAGGTTTCGATAGATATGTGAAACCCTCCTAGGGAATCTCCTCAGCTACCTAAGTAGAACAAGGAGACAAATCAATATGGTCAAAAGATCTTCCTTCCCTCGTAGTTGATTGTGATAGTTTCCAATCTATGTATGCCTATGTGTACGGCTCGGAGCCCGTCGAACCACCAGTAGTACACTTTTATACCCTTTAGTTAATTAGGAGATGGGCCCCATGGTCACATTCTGATTTCGTAAGTCTGTTACTTGTCGAGAGGGAAACTTTGTCGTTGATGCGTCTTCGTCCCTGTTTAATATATCATCTGCGTGCCACATCATCCAAATTTATAGGTAGGTATCTAAATATACTGTGTATGCTACACATTGCTGTACCCACAAACAAGAGCCTGCGTTACTCACCATTATGACGCCCCATGCCATGCAATTGTAGAAGAAAGAAGAACATGCAGCAGCAAAGATATAGCCACCAAAAATTATTCAATCAAGTCATAACAAGCTTTACTCTTCATTCGGCTCCCGACCCCAGGCTTGCCCATTGTGAGCCCACGGCAGTAGAGGTAGTTTTCAACAACTGGACCACCGGGATCGGTTAATGGTCCATAAGTCCAATCCCTTGGAAGCCAAACGCTTGGAGTTTGCTGCTGCTCTTCCCCCTAGCGGCTGTTGTTGTTCCGCCTCGTGACGATGACCCCGAATCCCGAGAAGTCTGGCCGCCGGTAGCTTTCTTCGTTGCGACGCCTCTCTTTTTAACTCCCGCAGATTTACCCCCCGACGATCGCCTTGACGCGAATTGTTTCTTCCCGCCGCGCCAGTTACTCTTACCCCTGGGCGCGGCGCCACTACCCGGGGTACGTCCACGGGATTTGGACGAACCCTCGCCCTTCTCCCTTTGGCCAGCTTGCTGGAGTTCCCCCATCTCTGCGAGGAACGCCATTTCCCCAGCAGGCGGTTCGAAGTAGGCCGACGTCTCGCCACCTTCGCCATCGTCTTCGTCGTCATCAACCTCAATGGCCTCCATGTCCTCGTCAACATCCTCGTTTTCGTCTTCGTCTTCATCCGATGTCACCAGGTCTACGATTTCTCCAGGAAAGCGAGGCATGGGGCGAGGTGCCGTTGGTAAGACGCCCATAATCTCTCGGTATTGTTGTTGATAATTCCGGATTAATGGCAGAAATTTGCTGCCATATCTGTCCACTGAGTTCTTGTTGATACCCGGGATCCGCTGCATCTCCTCTAGAGTAACAGTCCAGCGCAGGCCCATCTCGCGGAGTTGGTATTGAGAAAAGATGGGCTGCCTGTGACCTTGATTAGCCCGGACATTTTCTTCCAGCTCTTTCGCCTCCTGAAGGAAGGTCCCAAGGATATCCTTATGAATATCTGTGAGACCCTCATCCATCAGACGAGCGTCGCGTGAAATCGGTGGCCCAACTGAGGCTTTCTTTCGACGCCGGGCCAGGGGATGCAGCATTGCCTCAAAATCATCTTCCGAGACTTCATCGTCGCCCACTACAAAACCATCTTGGGCGTATCCATTGCTATGCGTGCCAAAGTCTTCGTCACTCTCTTCGTAGACATTCGCCACAGCTTTCCCCTTTTTCCTAGCAGTTGATTTCCGAGCTGGCGAGGAAACCATCGTGGAGGGCATCTGTGCGGTATGCTCCTTTGCAGTCGCCGGAGCTGCTGGCGTATCCAATCGTCTTTGGACGCTGAGACCACCAGGTTGACTACCATCGCTCTTAACGCGAGTAGTCAACTTGAGTTGCCGACCACCGTCCAGAAAAGCGCGCGCGGTTCGCCCAATCTAGGAACGACATGCATTAGTTGACAAGTAGGCGTGAGATGGTCAATAAGTTTGCTTACTCTGAAATACTGGACGGCCATCCTCGTCGCTGTCTTGAATACGTTATCTTCTGTCAACGCTTCCTCGGCAAGTAGCCGGTCGACAACACGATGAACTTCGTGCTTAGGCAGGCTTCTGGCCATACCATGGAACTGCTGTACTTCAAAACCGAAGTCGGTTCGCTTCTTCTTCGCAATTAGGTAGTCGGTACATTGCGCAAGGGTCACCCTTCCTTCCGACTTTACAATCTCCAGCACAGCAAGCGCGAAATTAGTAAAGTCCTTCAACTCGAAAGTGTCCTCCGATCTGCAGTTATCGCAGGTAGCGTTGCATTGGGCTTTGATAAACGTTTCTCCGAAGTAGCGGAGGATTTCTACACGGCGACAATCGCTTTGGTTGTCACAAAACGCCGTCACTGTGCTAAGCATATTCCGCTGTCGCTCTTTTTGCTCTTCGTTCCCATCGCCATCAGCAATTAGCTTCCGAAGCTGAGTGACATCTCCGTAGCTGAAGTAGAGATAACACTCGGATGGTTCTCCGTCACGGCCTGCACGTCCCGTTTCCTGGTAGTAGCCCTCTAAACTTTTAGGTACCGACTGATGAATGACAAAGCGCACATCCGGCTTATCGATGCCCATACCAAAAGCAATCGTAGCAACAACGACTTTGATCAGCCCCTTTTGCCAGTCGCGCTGTATCCGTACCTTTTCTTGCGACTCCACACTGCCGTGGTAGTGATGCGCAGCAATCCCCTGGTCCCGTAGTTTTTGGGCAATGTTCTCCGCCGACTTTCGTGATAGGGTGTACACAATACCCGTCATTCCATGATATTTTGAGTTGATCAGGTTAGCAATAGTTGTCGTATTATCCTTCTCCTTACGCCGAACTTCGTAATACAGGTTCGGCCGATTGAAACTCTGCGTAAACAACTCGCACTCCTCGATGCCCAGGTTGTGCTTTACGTCCGTTATGACGTTTTGGGTAGCGGTGGCTGTCAGCGCCATGATGGGCACTCCAGGGAATCGAACGCGGAAATTGCCTAGCTGCTTGTAATCTGGACGGAAGTCGTGGCCCCATTGACTGACACAGTGCGCCTCGTCGATGACGAGACGGGCGAGTTTCTTGTTACGATAGACATTACTCAGGCCATTCAAAAATGTTGAGCTTTTGTTGATCATTTCAGGAGTAACATAAAGAAGGCGCATATGGAGGTGTGGCTTCGGGTCCTTGAGCGTGTCCATGATATACTTTTTCTCTCTGGGCGGTGTGTCCCCATTGAAAGCAGCTGCGGCGATATTGAGTGCCCTGAGGTGCTCAACCTGGTCTTGCATTAAACTGAGTAGAGGCGACACAACAACAGTAATACCGTCGGTTTTGCCACTAGTAACAACAGCAGGCAGCTGGTAGCAGAGAGATTTTCCGCCTCCTGTGGGCATCAGGATAAAGGCATCCTTTCCCGAGAGGGTCGCATTGATAGCTGCCAGTTGATTATGTCGAAACCCATTCATCCTAAACCGGTCTTTGAGCGCCCGCCTGACGTCCTTGTACCAGGGGAATCTCTTTTGTCGGGGTGAAATTGGCGCAGCCGCGGAGACTTGCCTCTTCTTGGCGACAGTCTTCTCCTTACGTCCTCCCACGTTACCCGACGTTTCGGATAGCGCGGACCGGGTAGTTTTAGGCAACCTAATCTCCGCAGATGAATGCTGAAGCTCGATTTCTTGAGCTAACTCTGAGATGTCGATGTCATCACTGTAGTCGCTTTCATACCCCTTTTTCTGACGGGTTGCGTTTCGTTTTGGGCTTCGCCGGCCCTTTGCTCCGCTTGCCGACTGTCCCATCCTTGTGTTCCTAGACAAATCATAGCTAGGTGACAGGCCATGATCCTCAAAAAGATCATCGCCATCGTAGTCCATCGCATCAGACCGCGGCTGTGGTGTTGACATCACAAGCTCGCCTTTTTTTGTTGTGGCATGCTGCGGCGAAGCCAAGGCAGTTGGACGAGTCCTTCTCTCTGAGCTGAACGACTCGCTGACATGGATATCGGCAGTTGTCGTTCGGTTGGTATCAGAACGCGATGGAAGCTGAGTCTGCATTATGACCTGTGTGCTTCCTATTCCCGCGTTTTGAGTAGATTCTCGAGACCAGGTGCGAGGTGCTAGAGAGTGAGCAGCTTGAGTGGCCTGCACAACAGACTCGAATCGTCCTGTACGAATGCTATTTATTTCTCCGTCTTGATATTCGATGAGATCAATCAAGCCTGCATCAAATAAACGTGTTTTCAGCAACTCTTGCCGATCCTTAAGCAAGCCATCTAATCCTTGTAGGTGAGTTTCATCGTCCTCCGTGTTCAGGTCGTGTTCATATGCATCCGCAATACGAGCGATAAGAGCATCCCTCCTCACTACTAAGTCTTCGTATGATCTATACTCGGTCAAAAGGACATCGAGAGACGCCTGTTGTTTTAACAATCGCTCCTTATCGCGCCTAAGTCGTTCTCTGGGCTCCTTTGAGCCTTCTTGAAGTGACTTTTTGAAACTCTCTCTATTCTGCCGCAAACCCTCCTCCAAAGACAGTCGTTTGGTCTCGATGATAGATGGTTGTCGGAGAAGCAATCCGAGCATGGCCGATAGCTTCATATTGTCATGCTGAGCTTCTTCTTTTTGGCTACTAAAGTTGACGTCTGCGGGTTCCTCAGCTTTCAACTTCTCGGGAGACTTGATCAGTTTGATTTGAGACCTGTTTCGAGCTGTCTTTTGAGGCGAGCGAGCTATAGTCACGCTCTGACTTAATACTAAACCCCGAGGCTTGGAAGGCGTGCCTTGGTCAACAATATGGTCTTCAGGTAATGAGCCATGGGTTCGTTTTGATGGACTGCCGGACCGTAATAATGGGCCATCAGGTAGTTTATACATAGGTGGCGTCATAAGGTCTTCGTCATCCGAGTCTTGAATAACTCGTTCATTGGTTGGAAGTCGTTGTGATTTGGTTCCCTGCTTGGCAGCGCGTTCCCCGTCGCTTCCAAATATCGAATCCGAATCTTCACGGAATGAGGCCAATTTCGTCTCAGAGAGTTCCTGCTTTTCAACTACCGCACCTTTCATAGGGGTCTTGAACAAAGCAGATTCAGTACGATGCTTGACAGACGGCATGTCACGAATTTGGGCTGCTTTTTGTTTTGAAGGGGTTTTCGTTGCAACTTTTGGCTTCGGTGGAGTACAAGCAGGCCCGGTCTTTAGCTTGCTCCTAGCTGGTGACTTGCTTGGGGATTGTTTGATAGAGGCACGTAGATTCTCGTCATCAGTGAGAAGATCCATTATGTCTGGGAAATCGTCCATTGTTGTTGGAGGCGGCGGTTGGTTAAGCTGATCACTCTTCCGTTTTTTCCCACGCCTAACAGATCGAAGACCCGAATGTGCAGAAGTCTCTCCTTCCCATACCATAACATCGTCGTCAAACCCATCGGTAGTTGACTCGGCGGGAACAGGGCTGCGTCGACTAGCGTAATCCTCCCGCCAGACCACTTTATCGCTCCCGAATACAACCGAACTCTCACTAGGGGCTGGAGGCTCCGGTCGAGAAGCGAAATCCTCCCGCCACAGACGAGTGCCACTTCCAAAGACTGTGACTGGGGACGTCTGCCCGCTACCATTGGTCAAATCAATGGTGTCTGCGGCATAAGCCGTAGACAATATAGGCCCTGGTGTGAGAAGCAACCGGTCACGCAGTGATTCGGAACCAGTCCCAATCCGGGCCGTGGCCCGTTTCTGGGCTGAGTTCTTGACTACGAATGCATGATAGTCGTTTGAGAGCGATGTACCGCTCGTGGAAGTCGGCGAAAGGAGCTGTTCCTGACGGAGGATGAGGTTAGGTCGTTTCGAATTAAGCTTTGATGTGAGGCGTCCCATATTCTCTGCCTCCGCTACCGCCTCCCCTTGACGATTCCCCTGCGATCGGACTTTCGACACAGCTGCCCCATCAGCAGAGGTAGACGGGTGGTTGGTGTCCCCTGGCCCTCTTCGTTTACTCGATTCTAGGGGCAGAGGAGGATATAAGTCGGTTGTAAAAGGATCATTTGGCCGTGATTCAGGTGAGAGCCCGGCAGGTGGAGTGAAAAACACAGTCTCGTCGGTGGGGGAGGATGCTGTAGGAGAGGAGATCAGGTCGCGTACTGGCGGGAGTGTAGGCGCGTTCGGTGTGGATAGGTCGATATTAGCCAACAGCCAAGACAGATGCTCGTTAAGGTTGTTTCTAGTCATGAAGACGTCTCGGAACCTTGGTCCCAATTAACCCCCATGAGAATTGAGCTTCAGGACGCATGGATTATTCAACTTGGAAGCAGTAGGTAGTTGTTAATTTGGCGTTGGTCGGTGTGTTAGATGTACGTGCAGTGGGTGAATGCTCTCTCGATTGAATTGGCTCGGATTAAAGTGGGTGTCGTGCGGGCAGGCGCGCTGCATGAGAACAGACCCGCGTCGCAGAATTGGACCCGTCAGAAGCCCGCCCAGTAAATAGGTTTCCTATTTTGGACTAGCGCGTATATTCTCCAGCTCATTCTTGGCTTGATTGGATCAATTTGTTGTGCAGCAGTGCATGCAGTTTCAGTGCAAAATACTACTAGTATCTCATACAACTTAAAGTGCTCGAGTGCAGCATACTGAAGTCAGGAGGTATATCATGTATGAACGTAGCTCTTTCACATCCAAGTATCTATGGTCCCCCATTACTTATGAGGGAAATGTCTAACATATTAATTGACTAGTTATTTATTTATTACCTATTAGCTTCCTCTCATTCAGTCCGCATTCTTCATTCATCAAAGTTGATCATTCTTCATGCCGTCGTGTCGTCGTTTCGTGAGCATACCCAGGTAGGTTTTGTGGTCTCGTCTAGCAATTCTCATCGCCCGTTATCTCCTTTGGCTTGTCCGAGCTGTTGAACAGGTACATAATCGTGACAACAAATTTTCCGGCCGCCGAAACAAATACAGCTACAGCAGAGCCAGCCGCGCGGTAGATACCAGCTCCCAAGAGTGAGCCAGCTGCCAACGCCAACAAGAACAAGACGCGTCTTGTTCTAGGTCGGTTGCGCACTTGGAAAATCTTCGGGTCGATCATCAAGTCTACCCACGCTGCCGTAGCCATAGCTGTGCTGATTTCTGTCATATGCATAGAGCGGGACTGGACGACTTGGCTTCCAGAAGCAAAAGCGAGCAACCCGATGACGGCCACTGCCACTGTTCCTTGGTGATGGACTCCATGGATGAATTGTAGTGCCGCGGCTGCAAATATCAGGGCCGACTGGGTCAAGTTGCAACACACGAGCCATAGCCTCATACGAGGGCCGACGATGTGACTGACCTGACCCGTGATCCAGCCGCCCAGAAGAAAAAACCCGAGGGCAGCCCCGATGTTCGCGGTATAGAACATATCGCCGTCAAACCAGGGTAGTACTATCGCGAGTAGCAGGAAGACTGTATTGCCGGTTTGGTTCGAAGCGAAGCAGTGATAGTCAGGAAACGATATGGCATCTTGCATACCAGTACACCTATGGGTATCAAAGCATCAGTGTACTTGTTCATGTCGAGGTGACAGAGGCCCCTAGAATACAGAAGACCATGATCAACAGTGTTTTCTTACAGGGTTAATATGAGCAGCTCAAACTCGACAAAGCCTGATGGACGGACATCTTCCAACATGTGTCTCCACATTCGTGATGTGACTGAGTGAGACGAGGGGGGATAGTGGTCGGGCCACGATCTGGTTGTCTTTTCTACACCAAGGATAGTATCTGACGAAGTGTGTGATACGCCAGAGGGTATTGCGAGCTCGTCGTCAGCCATTTTTACGAATTGGCACTGACGTCTCAAGTTGATTATCAAAGAGAAGTTAAGGTATGACTTAGAGTTTGGGTGTAAGCAATGGTTGTTAGACCAGGGAATTAGGCTACAAGAGCAGCAAACAATGGCATTTTCATCAATAGCATTACTACTGGAAAGTCGGAGGCGAGTTCCTTCAATTTAGGAACAATGAATATAAAAGATAGAAGCCACAGCCAAGGGCCGAGAACCGTTTCCCGTTTCCGCATCATGATGCTGGTTGCAAAGAGTGGAGAGAGAAGCGAATGTCAGCTGCCACGACAAGTAAGGGGAACAAAAAAATTAAAAGAAAATTCCCAAGACCAAAGCAAGGTTTGGGTCTCGTTTGAATAGCAGTGTTGTTGCGGCTCCAGCTTAGTGGCAAAGTTTGTTAGCCGAACCCAGGCTCTCTAGGACGGCCGCTCCCGTGGATCTCGACCGACAGCCTATGCCGCATCGGCGCCGGTCCTTGTCATACACAATAATAATTTAATGACACCGCCTTTGTCCAGCTTCCGATCTATGTTTGACTCACATAGTAAAAACTTGCATAGCTTGCTTAGAGCTTGTACACCTAACATCAATCAGGGGTCTTCGAATAGAACCACGTAGCCCTAGCAGCACTCCTATGCATAATCCCGACGTAGCAATGTCTTCTCTGCATGTACAGAGGAAATCACAAATAATTATCATAGCAAAGTATCCCTCCCTTTGCGCATCAGGACAGTCTTGTCGACCCAGGGTTTGTGACTCGAGTCAATATTCAAGCTAACTTAGCTCCCATAGCCACCCCCAGCATTACCCACACAACACATGAACTGCCTTACCTTAACGATAACCCCGATTCAACATCAGTTTCTCATGCTACAGCTTCAAGGAAGCCAGCGTATGATGTGGGTTCCCGTCCTCCGGCCGGCCCAAGCCGGCTCCTAAGGTTAGTGGCAGGGGTAGCCAAACAAGTGAAAATCAATACCGCCAATACTTCCATGTTAAAGTGTTAGGGAATAAAGCTACGCTGTAGCTTGCTCGTGGATATAAGATGCTCACCTGACGAAAGATAGCCAAGACTCTACCTCTTCTAGCATCCGCTTCGATTTTTAACTTCTTGTCCTCCGATCGAAGGGGAACCGGCATACCGGATTTGTACTCTAGGGTAGATAGTGCAAGCTGTCCCACGTCGGATATTGACTCCTAAAGAGCACTTTTCATCCAAGAAATCGACTTGTAACTTGGGAAATACGCGGACGATATTGGTACAGGGTATAGTCTATGCAAGCAATATAAATGCGAAGGGCATGGGACTCGGATGCTGGAGCCGCCTCTCACGGTATACATCAACAAAATGCTGCTAGTAGGTATGTAGCTGCGGGGACAGAATTCGAGAGACAGCAACATTTGACAAATAATGTAGTGGATACTATGGCATGCATATGTAGGTAGCTAAAGAGGTTATCATGTCACCAAACTCTGGTATGTACTCAATGGATCTCAGTAGATCTATATCCACTTATGCATATTCATTCATGACTATCCACCTACCAGCGATCGCTCTAAGGCTGAAAACAAACATACCAAGTTCTTAACCAATCTCGTAGAAAGAATTACTAGGAGCCAAGACATTGATGCCTTATAGCCGCCTTAAAGTCTTTATAATCAAGCCGACCTGCAACAATGCCGAAGAAGACCAGCCCGTAGGTAGGTAGACGGAGGTGACGTGTAAATTACATAATGTGTAGGTAACGCCTAACCCCGAGTACCGACGGAGCCGACGGAGCCGACTTCCGTCGATGTAGGTAGTCAACTACAGCATGCACAGAGAATATAACAGACAACCAGATAATAAAACTCGAATACAAATATCAAAGACTCGGAGACTGAGGAGTCTATCTGGCAAAATTTCTCGCCGTAAAAGATGAAGCTGCTCAGAGGTGGGATTTTGTGACGAGAACGGCTGGTGGTAGCGGCGGGTGGTAAAAGAGGATATGGCGTTCGTGGCATTTCGCTGACCGACAATCTTATCTGTATCTACCTGGCAGAGTCCCGTGATAAGCGTGTAGACGAGCAACTGAGGCCGCATGTGGGTTATCTCCAACTTGACAATGGTTCACGATCGAATGTGAAGTCCAAGACTAATAGAGTCAATCCCGAACGTAGGTAAGGCATCTTCACGGCCAAGCATCCCGCACAGGATAGTGTATGTAGGTCTGGTGTAGGTATGTGCAGTGCTGAACTCCCTGTTCCTGTTATCAGCCTTTAATCACAATCACGCGCACTAGTGATCTAGTGCGATGCCTTCAACACATCCTCACCAATGGGAGGAGGGTTGAGATACGGTACGTGCCCAGGGGTACCGGCAATTAAGTTTCATTTACATAATGGAATCCTCGTAGCGTACGGTTGCTAAACCATAAGAAAGAGGCTCGGATCCGGCTGTCTGGGTCACGACCACGCTTAGGTCCCACGAATCTGGGCTCGTCTAAGGACGGCTTCGTGGTTTTCTCGACGTTCATCACAATCCTTCACGGCCGCTTGGATTTCAGGGTTCCAGGCCGATGCTTCAAATTCTAATTATAACATCTTTGCCTGAGCCCCCTTGGCAGTACTCTGCTGTATACAAACCGCTCGGCTGCCAGTAGTACGTCTACTAACTAGCGAAAGTCCTTGCGTAAACGACCCGCACGGCGAATAAGTACAGCTCACCACCATCTTGACATTGTGCAACGAGCAGAGTAGGAGAATGGTAAGCAAGCAAGCCTATGTGTTTATTATACTGAGTATAGCATGAGCATCCTTCGATGGCAGCTTAATGGGACCCCCGCATCCACCTCCATACGCTCCAACTCGCCTCCATACCACTGAACGCGAGATTCCTTATCTCTGATGATGGTGGGTCAAGAACTAGGAGCATACGTACCTTGATATGTCAGTCAGAGTACATGGGTGGCCACCTCCCCCAGTCCTTGGCCCTCCAGCAAGATAAGAGGGCTAGGCCAGGCCTGTACAGCCCATGCCTCAGGATTACCTACAATAGCAGCCCTGCTACCTTGGCATAATAAGATAGCCGCACAGCTCTCAGTATGTAGTTGAGCAGGATCTGACCGTCAGCCTCTTGCGAGCAGGATGCCAGAAAGAAAACATCGTCAGGGTTGGATTGAGGCGTGCCGGAGAGCTCGGCCGGCATGGAAATAACCTAGTCGCCTTCCAAATGTGTCTGAATATGCGAGTGGAGGACGGCTTTTGGTTTTCATTTATATACCTATGTACTCGTACTATTCGTCCTTTCACCACATCTTCGCTCATTTTTCCCAGTCGCATTTCTGGTTTCTGCTCATAATTTTGCTGTCCTACTGACTTGTCACCTGTCACCCCTTGTGCATAGTACATACATATTTTGGTATGGCAGGTTGTCTATAAAACCAAAGTCCCCTGCAGCATATCGGACCAAAGTGTCAACACCAGCCGGCATCGCAGACCACCATACTCCTATCCTCGCCAAGTAACATATCTTGCAACTTGCATAGTGTAGATCTGTTAGGGCTGAGATACCAGCCAGTCCATTGAGCTCCCGCGGACTTAACGCTCTTCCTCTTCGAGATACACCATCCCACGGCCTGCCTCCACTACTTTGGACTCTTATCTTGGGGCTTGGAGTTGAGATCTTCGCATCAACCTCCGCGGAGACGGTTAATGTGGGTTTAGCGCAGACTTCTCTCGAGTTGAGCCCACTCTAGAGCTCCTGTCCGGAGATGCACCGTAGATGCTCAATTCATACCGAGATATTGTTATCGTCGTAGTAGCACTTGAGCACACTTGAAGAGCGAGCTTATAACTACGGCTTAACAACCATAGCCGACCTTAAAACTGATCTTAGGTCGGCAGGGCTCGAGAACTACAAAGAACAAAACTGCTTTGAAGAACAATTTCAGAAACGTTTTATTCTTGGAGATTTAAGAGGACGATTCGTTACCCCAGACGGCCATAATGATGAAGCTATCGCATCTCTGGGCTGCCCCAGAGATCAATCCGGTCAACAGAAAGGCTCGGTCCATCCCTTTCTTCAATGTCTGGAACGTCTATGGCCGGGTCTTCTTCTTCGCCTGGTTCGGCTTCATGGTTGCCTTTTGGGCTTGGTACACCTTTCCGCCACTTGTATGGTCCCTCGCTACAACCCCCGATCGATAGGGAGAATCGTTCTGATACCTTTTGCAGATAACCCATGCCATCAAGGCCGACCTTCACCTCACGCCAGCACAAGTAGCCAACTCTAATATCGTGTCTCTCACAGCAACGTAAGTCTCTTATGAGTTCCGAGTACAACTAGCCCGAGACTCACCTGGTTATCTAGGCTACTGGTCCGTTACCTATCGGGACCGCTTTGTGACTTGTTTGGCCCACGGGTTGTTTTTGCCGGCATCCTCCTGGTCGGTTCTATCCCCTTGGGGCTTGCTCCTCTCGTTCATGACGCCGGGGGTCTGTACGTCAGCCGTTTCTTCATCGGCATCCTCGGCGGCTCTTTCGTCCCCTGCCAGGTGTGGTGCACGGCATTCTTCGACAAGAATGTCGTGGGCTCCGCCAATGCGCTGTCAGGCGGCTGGGGCAACGCTGGCGGCGGCATCACCTACTTTATCATGCCGGCTGTCTTCAACTCATTCCACGCGCGCGGGTATAGCAACGGTCAGTCCTGGCGACTGGCTTTCATCGTGCCCCTGATCATCGTCCTCTCGACAGGCGTCCTCATGCTCGCCCTGTGCCCGGACATGCCGACCGGCAAGTGGTCCGAGAGACACCTCCACACCGAGCAAAACCTCGTGACCCACGGGGTTCCTGTAGCTACCATCCAACCAAACCTAGACGTCAGCAAGACCTCTGACTCGGAAAAGGAAAAGGAAAAGAAGTTTGAGAATGGCGGGGTCTTTGACCACGAAGCTGTCATTCCGCGCGGGGAGATGGTGGACATCGCCCAGGGCGAGACGATCCAGAAGCCCACGTTCCTGGGCGCTCTGAAGATCCTCGCATCGCTGCAGACCATCTTCCACATCATCACGTACGTGTGCTCCTTCGGCGGCGAGCTCGCCATCAACTCGATCCTGAGCGCCTACTACGTGAAGAACTTCCCGGGCATCGATTCCACGTACGCAGCTAACGTGGCAGCTATCTTTGGCTTCCTCAACTTCGTGACGCGGCCGCTCGGCGGGTTCATCTCAGACATCCTGTATAAGGTGACGGGACGGAGCCTCTGGGCGAAGAAGATACTCATCGTGGTTTGTGGCTTGCTCACGGGCGCCTTCCTGATCATCATCGGGCAGTTGGACCCCAAGGACCTGCCTACCATGCTTGGCCTTGTCTCGCTGATGGCCATATTTCTCGAGGCCGGCAACGGCGCCAACTTCGGCCTCGTCCCGCACGTCCACCCGTACGCCAACGGTATTGTCTCCGGCACGACAGGCGCGTCCGGTAACCTCGGCGGCATCATCTTCAGCATCATCTTTCGGTTTATTGATAACGGCACCAATTATGCCAAGGCGTTCTGGATCATCGGCATCATCCACATCGGACTTAACCTCGTTCTCTGCTGGGTCCCTCCAGTTCCTAAGGGGCAGATTGGCGGTCGCTGAGATTTTTCTCTGCTCACTTACTGCTATCTGTCTATCGTGTAACTTCGTTTCCATCGTTTTCTAGCCTTTTGTAACTTGTTTGTTGAAGATACACTTCACTCGGTAAAATTTGCTTTGGGAGGAATTGGAGGGATACTAGGTGTTATGGTAGGGTAGGGTGTTGGAGCCTGAATAAGACTCATTTTTACTTGGATTGGATACTTGGACTTCACAAGAATTGGACTGAGATATATAGGGCTGCATCACACATAAAAGTCATAGACTATTGAGATGTCTACAATTTAAAAATCATTGCTGCATACAGAACATCAAACTCAATAAATTTCTGTTAGATGTATTCCACACTTCTATCTCACACACTCTGTCGACCTTCCCGATCAGTGATAGGGTATTGTTCGAGTTACAAGCAGTGGCGATAAACATTACGGCGGAGACCGACGGGTATGGTGGTCTATCTAAGAAATGTACATACATACATACACAAAAGCAACATCATTCCACATTTTTCACCCATCCAACAATGATTTCTCTCCAAAGAATCGTTCGTTATAGAAATCTCAAAACCCCTCTTGTGAACAAGCGTCTGCCGATAGTCAAGTAGGGCTTCACAAAAAAGTTTCAGTTCAAACCAAGAAGAATGCACTCCAAGGTCGCGCTCGTCGAGGCCATATTGGCCATCGGCTCGTCTATGACCATGGCGACGTCGGTCAGCTGTCCCGCCGATCTACCCTTGAGCTGTTCAAACACAACAGTGATAGCAGACCTCTGCTGCTTCAATGCTCCCGGCGGCGATATCCTGATGACGCAGTTCTGGGACACGGATCCCCCGACTGGACCCGCGGACTCATGGACTATACACGGTCTCTGGTATGTTTTTTTCCAATGCAATGCCCCCCCTTTATCATATCGTATCAGTTTTATTTCGAAAGTACAAAATTCCTACGCGGTGTTTATTAAATATAACAAAGGCCCGATAATTGCGACGGGTCATATGAACAAAACTGCGACAGCAACAGAGAATACACGAACATCAGCGCCATTCTAGCGCAAGACGCGCCGGAGACCCTTAAAGACATGCAAACATACTGGAAGGATTACAACGGCAACGACGAGTCGTTCTGGGAGCACGAGTTCGGCAAGCACGGGACCTGCATGAGCACCCTGGATCCAGAATGTTACTATCCGGACTACAAGCCCACAGAGGAAGTAGGCGACTTCTTCACGCGCGCCGTAAGTCTGTTCAAGACGCTTCCTACGTACGACTGGCTGGCGGACGCGGGCATCGTGCCCTCGACGAGCAAAACGTACACGCTGGCCGCGATCCAGACGGTGCTGAAAGCGCACCACGGCGGCCACGACGTCGTCATACGGTGTAGTAGCGGCGTGTTGAACGAGCTGTGGTACCACTTCCACGTGCAAGGGTCGATCCAGAGCGGCACCTTCACGCCCGTCGACCCCGTGGGCTCGGGATCTACGTGTCCTTCTACGGGGATCAAGTATGTTCCTAAATACGGTACGACCACACCCACTCCCACTTCGACGACGAAGACGACGACGACGACGACGACGACGGTATCACCGACATCGGTACCGACTGGCACGCCCGGTGTGCTCTCCGGGAAGGCGTACATCGAAGTGCAGCCAGATGGCTACCTGATCAGCACGGGTAACTGGTATCGCGCGGGCGGGACCCCTGCGACATATACGGCGACTCCGAACAGCGACGGCAAGACCTTCACGTTGAAGACGAGCAAAGGGCCGTGCCAAGTACTGGATGATGGGTCACTGGGTTGCGCCTCGGGGCTCGTTTCCACTAGTTTCGGCTATGATGGCACGTATGTTACCTACAATAGTGCTGCAACTTTTTATGCAGCCTCGACTCCCAGTGGACAAGATAAAGGGGTAGTCTTCGTTAGCGAGAAGACGGTGCCATTGAAGCTGTATTGGCAATCACTTTAGGTGGTATTGAGCGATGCAAGTTTAGGTACGGTCACAGTGTAGGTTTCAGCATGCTCACGCAAATATTCAAAGCAACACGATTATGACAAAATTTACTCGTTTTCGTTTGGATATTGCTACAAACATTGTCACCCGCTAAAGGGAGTGCTAGTCTCGTCATGCTGTGCTTGTAGTTCTATCTCAGCCATTTGGAATAAGCCCATCGGATTCTGTCCAGAGCTCTTAGCTGGGATGGGATGCCTTTGAGGTTGGCAAGATCATCTAGATCTTCCAGGAAGTCTTTCTCGATATCAGCAGGGAGAAGTCTCTTGGCCAGTCGGCGTAGAACGTGGACCTCGGATATAAGTAAGCCGTGATCCTTGTATGAGAGGAGATTATTAGGGGACGGTGTTGCCTCGGAAAAGATGCGATCAATGTTCCGGAGAACACGCACGCATCTGCCAGCTATGCGCTTCTCTGCAAAACCTCTTCGGCCACCAAATACACCGAGTAGATACCGCGCGACACCGACAGAGACGAGTATGCCAGGCGTGAGCCCGACGAAGCCGAAAACAAGTTCTTGGCTCTTCAACAGAGAGTCTATGCCACTCATTGCTACTTCCACGTCGACCTTCGTTTTCTGAACCTGAATTAGTAGAGCCCGGACCAGGTCTCCACGAATGACACCCATCAATGGGTTCCGCAAATCTTTCTCGTACGCTCGAAGAACAGATGTTACATCTCCTTCTCTGACCTTGGCCCGAATATCTGCTACCTGTGTTTCTGATATCGATGATGCTCCAAGCCCGGATCCCTCTTTGTCAAGAGCAAAATCGACAACCATGCGTTCCAGACTTTCCCTGTCTGCTCTGAGGCTATCGCGGCTCATAATTGCGATTTCGCTGTTGGCATCGTGACGTATCGTTGCTATGATCTTCCTCACCGGCTCTACTACCCAATTGAACCAGAAGTCACGAACTGTAGCGCCGAAGCCTTGTATCCAATTCAGAATCTCCTGTCTCCTGTTGACAAAGATTCGCAAAATAGTAGTCGAAGAAAGCAGTAGAGCGGTTGCGGGCAGCCAATATCTGACAAGCCGGCTTGGTCGGCCATGTTTTGCCACCACTCGCTGGGCTGCTTTGATGTGAGTAGGTAGGTAGGTGTTCAGCAACGCCTGCAGCCGCTTGGCGACAACCACGGGGCGATGCGTCTCATCTTCTTCAACTTGAATCGACAGTTCAGGGTCTTCGTCTACACCCGCAAAGACCTTGTCTTCGAATTCCGCAATGCCCAGGTCCGATTTCAGGACATCTTGGAGCACCATATCCATGAGTGCAACACTTCTTTCCACGACACCTTTCCATTCCTGGTTGTTTGACATGATAATGTCGCTTTTCCCATCATCGCTTCCGTTACCGCCGAATACGAGGCCTTCATCGATAAGAACGCCAAGTCCGCTCGACGTCATTTCCCGCAACTTCTTGAGCCTTGCCTGTTTCCTTCGAGCTTCAGCACGGCATTGGGCTAAGGGCGACATTATTCGTCGCTGCACGTTCGCGAGTGACCTTTCCAGGATGCTCTCCTGAACTATAGCATAGAATCGCCGCCATTGATGTGACAAGCTGGCCGTGGCAGAGTTGAGAGGCTCCGACTCGAAAATTGTAGCGTCACCACCGGTGTATCGGTCGAGCCGGCTTTTGGCATTTTCATAAATTTCCCAAGACCATGTCCAAAGGTGCGCAGGGCATGTTTGCACCATATAAAGGCTGCTGCTCGTTGGCGACGCCAGAACATCATCCCAGTACCAGATGTGGTCACTCAAAGGTATGATTTGGTCCAGAAGGGTGTTCATAATTATCCCATAGGTCTGGACGGTGGCCTTGCTGACCAGTAACCACTCGAGCTCCGATTCATACTGACTTGGTTGTGCAGCTTGGTCTGAGCGATCCGATAGTAGCTTAGATTGTTCTAGGAGATACTGAAGCTGAGAAGAAGGCAGAATAGCTTGGGAGCTTGTCGTTGCCGAAAGTGCCTTGATGATTCTTAATAGATGATTGACTCGAGGGGTGACTAATTCTGCAGTGGCCTCAGTTGTGACATCGTGAGGACCTCTAAGATGTGAGAATGGTATGCGGTCTAGCTGCCCGTCTAAGCGACGGATTTGACTTGTTTGGGTGACGCATGTTAGCGGGAAGATTCAAGATCAAAAGATGTGTAGTAAGGCCGCAACCTACTCCGCCACTATTGACATATTCACTTAAAAAAATGGCCCGATATTTAGTCAAGCAAATATTTTCAAGAATGCGTTAGTTATGGTCTGATATTCTAAAGCGCATGTGTTGATCGTCATCCCCCTGTTCTGATCACGCCACGCCAGGAGAAACCCACAACTGAATCATCCAAGAGCTCACGAGATTTTTCTAGGTGTCCAGAACAAATAAGAATACGCCCAAGATTACGAAACCGCGTACGACTGCTTAGCGTTGTGGGAATCCCTAGACAGATGAACTGAGCGGGATGTGTGGCTTTCAGACAAGCCGATACACGCAATGCCACAAAGTGGAACAATGTTGTTGACCTGGTTCGATGTTTACTGTACTTTTTTTTCTTCCATTAACCACAAAGAGAAAACGGTTAGTTAGGTGCAGCAGTTATGAGGTCATTGGGGGGATAGAACAAAGCTATGACCAGTAGATTTTGGCACAGCCTGACAGCTTGTCCCAGCTGACAGGTAGGAGCTTCCAAAATCCACAGCTTGAGCCCCTTACACTTGCGGTCTGGCCTGGGGTAAGGGAGAGACCGGTTTATCCTTTTTCCATATCCAATTTCCCTTTTCGCCACGAAGTTCCACTAAGCAGACAATCCGAATACGAACGCGACAAGATCGGCCCCTTAGCTCCACGCTCCATTTATTTGTCCACGGAAGCTCAAAACTCCAGTGGTCTCATTGTGGTGGCACCTCTGCTGATTGGCTAATTGCGAACTCCATTGCCGGGGACCTCCTAATCAACTCCTTATCTCTCTAGATTTATCCTAAGCTTTAAAGAATCATAAACACCCGATTTCAACTCTCTCCCTCCCTTCTCATAGCAGAGCAAGCTGGTGAATTAATCATTGCCTTGCTTTCTTTCCTTTGGCTGAATCCTATCAGTTAGTCTGGTTGACTGAAAGGAAGAGGTCTCACGGTTGTTTCCCTCCATCATGGCGACATTGTAAGAACCCCCCCTCTTCTACCTCTACCTCTGCGTCTACGATGAGCTCGTGACTGACTTGAGCGCTGTAGTAACTCTACCTTGGCCGGCGCATTCAGCCAACCAGAGACCTTTACGAGTGTCTTCGAAGAGGTCTCGAAATACAATGTCCAACTCAACGTCGCCGAACGCCTCTGGGCTGTTAGTTTACACCCTACCTCAGCCTCGAAGATCCGCTTAGCTAAACAATTCCCAGGCCTGGTATCTATGGATGCAGAATGATACTCTGGCGACCGGTATAATGAGCTTCGTCTTGCACGAAGTCATCTACTTCGGCAGAAGCATTCCATGGATGATAATCGACCGAATTCCTTATTTCAATAAATACAAGATCCAGAACGTGCGTATACACTATACATAAATAGCAGATGGAGACGCGACCAATTGGCTGACATCTGCTGCAGCAAAAAATACCAACTCTCAAGGAACAATGGGAATGCGCTAGCCTTGTCCTCCTGAGCCACTTCACCGTCGAACTTCCTCAGATTTGGCTCTTCCACCCTATCGCTACCTACTTCGGCATGGATTTCGGCGTTCCTTTCCCTTCGCTCGGCAAGATGGCCTTCCATATTGCTATCTTCTTCGTCATGGAGGATACATGGCATTACTGGTTCCACCGCGCTCTGCACTATGGCCCTCTCTACAAGATGATTCACAAGCTTCACCACACATACTCGGCTCCTTTCGGCCTCGCTGCCGAGTACGCATCGCCCATCGAAGTCATGCTCCTCGCTTTCGGTTCAGTTGGGTCCCCTATCATCTGGGTCTCCCTGACTGGCGATTTGCACCTGGTTACCATGTATCTGTGGATTGTCGGCCGACTTTTCCAGGCTATCGACGCTCACAGCGGTTATGATTTCCCCTGGAGTCTGCGTCATTTCCTCCCGTTCTGGGCTGGGGCAGACCACCACGACACCCACCACGAGCGCTTCATCGGCAACTACGCCTCCAGCTTCCGCTGGTGGGACTACGTCATGGACACCGAGTCCGGTCCCGAAGCTGCCAAGCGCCGCCGCGATAGGAAGCTCAAGGCTATGAAGGCCAAGAAGGCCCAATAGATAAATCACTACTACGCTAGAATTGATTGAGAGTGCATACGGAAATACCCTTCCAAGTTGCGAGAACAAAACTCATGGTCTCACTGGCTGCTTCGACGCATTCGCACTAATTGTGTGCAAAAGAAATGTGCAAAGCACATTCGCGAAGCAAGCATTGATAGCGGCTGTACCGAGGACGCAGAAACATAGAAATATTCTGTGCATCCCCTGGATATCTAAACTAAGGGGAGACGGCCGGCTTTAGAGGCCCTTTTTAATGATGATAAGACACGAAGACCTATACATATAGACTAATACCGAGGGCAAAACCTTATCAAAACAAAGCTACAAAATATCAGAATTACCCGAACGCTCAATCCGTTATGTCATGTGCGATTCTAATGAGAATCACCCGAGCTGTTTCTGAACGGCTTAAGCTGTGCATCTTGTGCGTGGGTAGAGAATAGACATGCGAATTCGAAGTCACATTTGGTAGACTAACCTACCTACTTCGGGTGGAAAGCAATACATGTATTATAGTGAGGCACTATTTATACACGTAGGTATTACAGAAAGTGTACAGTCGCGGCCTTATCTATCTCCTCTCCTTTTATGTACACACGGTGCCTCGTTCTTGCTATCTCCCTCTCTCCCCTACTAGTACCTACCTATCCACCCATTCAGTCTTCCCCTTCTTCACGAAAGGGAGTGGAACGAGGGTCACTTCCTCCTCGGCGTGCAACAGTCGCCGGCGTCGCTGGCGACACGGTCGGCTACCTGCCTGAGGGCACAGGTTTCGGTAGAGTTATCTGCCGCGACAACCTCGCCAAAGTCCCGCGCGAGAGCGTCGCAGAGCTCAGCGAGCTCAACGTCTTTGGCTGAGAGACCCTCAGGGTTGTAGGTTGTCCAGCGAATGTAGACCGTGTTGTAGACCTAAAGTAAATGGGGTTATTTTGTTAGCACATACAGTACTGTTGGCGCTGAGACGAATGATTTTGAAGTGAGGCGAGATGAGGTGCCGTGTTGGTTTATTGTTTGTTTGTGTGGCGGTGAGCTTCTGTTATGTTTATGTTGGTTCTTGAGTTTATTAGACATGCGCGTAGAATTAAGGTTCTTGTGTTTGTTGTAACAGATAGTTTTCCCTCGTGTTGGTCGACGTGGTCGACGGCTTTTCCAGGTAGGCGGCACACGTGCGTGCGATAAATGATTGGGGACGGGATTTCGAAGGATGCGATCGTTACTCTTTTGTTATTGGTATTCTGACACGACGTTTCCGTTGAGGGAGCCTTTTTAGTCTGAAAAAAACTCCGTGCTGGAGAGAGATGAGGTAACAACGGTGTAACGTGGGGTGTGTGTGATTGAGGCGAGGGATCTTTGCGAATGGAACTATAACCAAGTCTTCTACCTTGTAGAACGCCTGTATAGAAGAGGGGGGTGACAGGGGCCGGGACGTCGTAACGGGCATTATGTAGCGTGCAGTTCGCAGCATCATATCTGAAAATGGACGGGGCGAGGTAATGATACCCACCCCAAGTTATCGACTTACGTTGGACCATTCCGGGTGGTGATTCTTCAGCTTGCATTGCAGTGAAACAGCCGTCATGAAGTCCTAGAATGCGGCATATGTTAGCGGAAGACAGCCTGTTGATGTTTGTGGCTAAACTTTTTGGTGTACAGCTGACGAATGCCCTCAAAGGTATGTTGCAGCAGTTGGGTGGTAACAAAAGGTCATGCACTTGCTATCAGGCGTTACGACGCTATGTCGTGCCTTAACGAGTAACATTTCGAGCAGAAGACGGATGCTAATTGCAACAGTTCCTTTGGCTTCGGGTCCGTCGACTCGCTACATGCAGCCTCTATTAGGTAGGCGTATCGCCGGGAAATATTCAATGCGGAGGCTGACCTGCCATCATATGTATCATTCAATGCCGTCAGCAGCAAATGGTAGCAGCAGGCTAGGTTTCAACGACACCTCTACATATGGATCCCCTAAGCGTCTCGGCCTACCCCATGTGTCGCCATCTGAGATGACGGCCGTAAGAGCTAGGTAAGCGTACGGCACAGGCTCCTAGTACCGAGCGGATCTGCGTACTGTCGGTCCCTTGGATATCAAAGGGCCATAGTCCGAAATTACCACTTAATCCCGAAACCGATACGCGGCACACACCCTGCAAACTAGCTGCCAGCCAACTGATCGAGGAAATAATTCGCGCCTCAACTATTCCCCCTTTGCCTGGTGAAGGATATTTCTAGGTAAAGTGCCAAGCCTCTCGCAGCCTACGATGCGGCCCTCAGTACCAGCAAGCTGGCGGTATAGAAAAATGTTTGTTGGAGCACTTAACAGCAAGAGAAACCGGGCGAAAAAGAGGATGGCCCTAAACTTACCCACGTCTTAACAAAAGTCTTGAACTTGAAGCCTCTTTCCAAGCCTTGCCCGTTGGGAATTAAGGACCAGCGTCCCCCTTTTCCTGCGGAGCCCAACAGCTCTTGGAGTGCGGCTGTCAGCGCGGTTTCATCTGCGCCGGCTGAGAATCTAACTTTCGCGCTGCCTTCCATGGCAGAGGCTGAAGCAGAGGCATTGCCAGAAGTAATTGGTGAAGATTGGAAGGACCGCAGGTTTGATGAAATTGGCAGACCGCTTGCGGCCGCACCCCAATTGCACAGGGCCGGAACTGAAGCTCGAGTAGCCTTGACACTGCTGTTTATCAACAATGAAGCGCCAGTGCGACGCAGCGTTGCGCTGGCGTGGCGGGCAAACATCTGTCTGGCCAAGTGAGATGGTCTCAACTCCAGTCCTTGACGCAGTTGGTATCTTTTATGATTTGTGACACTAACGTCTTCCTCCGCAAGGGGAAAGCGCTGGTTGATCCGAGTTGATCGGATGATACAGGTGAAGGCGCGTAAAGTAATTAGGTGATACAGCATCGATTGAAATAGGTCAAAGGCCTTCGGAGTTGTTCCATAGAGCCAGCGATATGTGACTGATTACGAATGGTTATTACGATTGTGACGCAGTAACGTAGCATACTATTAGGATAAGTACACGGCACTATACTATGACGCCTTAGCTGCAGGTTAGTGTAGGTATTGGGTACGACACATTTAGTTAGACACTACATCTGTGCGAGTTACGGGTTTTTCTTCGCCGGCGCCTATTTGGCTAACTGGAAGGTAAGCTGGTTTCGTACATAAGTACCCACCTAAGGTACCCTACCCAGGGCAGTTAACTGTACAGATGTATGAGTGGGCTTTAAAGTCCGAGCATCGTCGGAAACGGCACAGTGCTGTTTTGCTTCCCACATCAGTGACGTATACGTATAGGTATACTGTTTCCTCCTTACTCAAGCCTTGGGCGCACAGAGAGAACTCGTATAAATGCCTATCTTGACTCTAAAATGACCTCAGGGAATTCCTGTGGTTGACAATTTCAAGGGCTTCCTTGTGTGAGACGTCTCGTATATGTGCATACGATGACCTGATGAGTGTTCACGTAAGTGAGGTATGACTGAGCAGGTAGTTCAATTTTGGAAGCATAATGAAATTACTTCATGACGAAGACATGATACCCTTTATCTTTTGAAAATCGAGGTCGCCATGGGTACAATATAACCGCTATACTGCCCAATCCGGTCTGGTCGGGACTGATCAGGAACTCGATAAATTATAAAGAGATGACCACTTACTAGTTGAAAGATACCACTGCCCTGGGACAGCATCTTGAGTTTGGAGTGGTGCATGCAATGTCAGACGTGCATTTCGCAACATAAACGAGTTAAGCGATTGCTGACTATCCCGATACGATTCGCCTTTTTCCCCACGGACACCAGGAGCCTATCCATACCAACCTACAAATAAGGTAGGCTGGTTACTTTTTGGTATTATACTTTGTATATCATGTACTATATAGGCATACTCCATGCACGCAGGCCGAACAAGCCACACGGCCTCGAACCGGCTCCTGATGTTTCGATCTGCTCTTGAATGCAGCCATAAGACCGAGAGCAACACCGCAAGAAAAA